>ULTU01001627.1_pt1 | contig 11678 bp, 7 predicted proteins | sample 1957861 | NCBI WGS metagenome assembly ULTU01 (sample SAMEA4835742, study PRJEB28245) | human gut metagenome | biome: gut microbiome; material: fecal sample | place: Denmark | collected 2008
AGTAGCATTGGAATAAGCTCTATATAGTTTATTAATTTCTTCCCGTCAGGATCTGTGATGACTAATTCTGGTAATACTTTTTCCACCTCTTGGGCGAGCATTCCATATTCATTTGCATTGCCACCTTTGACGAAGGTTCTTGCTGCCGTCTCATTTTCATCCTTGAATTTGTATGAGTAGGTTTTCAATTGCATTAACTTAGTTAAGCAGTTGTCTAAGGGTTGAATATCCATTTTGGCTCTGGCGTCCGAATAGTTGTATACGTTTTGTACTTGAATACTATTGAACTTGCCTGTCTGAGTGTTGTAAAATACTACTTGGTCTAAATGACTTGCCAAACGGGTTGCCGCCGGTGAAACGTCAATCTGAAAGAATTTACTGCCGCCACTACATTTGAAATACATTCCGGAACCTTCAATAGTCTGACCATATACTCCGTATGGCGTAGTGTTTCCAATTGTAAGCTTTTTATTGCTGTCATACTTGATTTGGGCATTAAGACTTATTCCTAACATAAATAGAAGAGAAGTCACAAATACTCGATACGTAAAAAATGTTTTCATCTGTTTGTTTTTAAAGGTTAATAATTGATATATTGAACAGTACTGTTATTCTTACTATAGTGGTCGGCAAATAAGCCCTTATCTTTTACTGGTTGTCAATGGATAAAATCTCCGATAAAATCGTTCTTTCCGTCTGAAATGGAAATGGTGTATTTACCAGTGGCAAGTCCTTCTAAAGGAATTTGTATTTTGCTACCATCAATCATTATAAGATAATTGGTGTAGATTACATAGCCTTTTTCATCTTTGACTTCTACAAGGATAGAATAACCTTCGTCAAAAAGCATCAGAGTGAGTTCGTGAAGCTCGTCGTCAAAGGTGGCTTCGATGGGGCTGGTTGGCTCTAAACTACGGTCGCTGCTGTGACTTTTAAAGTAAATATGCCGTGGTTTAGCATTAGATAATAATGGAATAACCAAGCATACGCACAAGAATATGTTTTTTAGTTTCATTCTAAGCATTTGTTTTATTGTTAATGATACTGCGAAATTAGAGGAAATATGGTTTTATATAGTAGTTTTGCTCTGTTTTTAGCTATACAACCATGTGTTGAAAATCAGATGGTTACAAAATAAATCCTATACTGATACCTATACAAATAGTGATGTAATATGTTGACTATGAAAGGTATGCTTAATTTAAGAATATGTTAACCAAAATATGGTGCAACGTTTGCTCTTTGGGGAGGTTACTGCCCAGTTTTTGCTTGATTCGAGAACGTTTCATCCATATAGAAGAAGGTATGATACCCAACAATACGGCTTCATTATTTCCATCAAATCCCAAAACATGCAGGCAGCAATAACGCCATTCTTCTTCGGATAAACCGGCGCATTGTTCGTAAAGAGAGGAATGAAAGTTGGGATAGATTCTGTTTAATTCAATAATTAGCGTGTTCCAAAGCTTATTAGTCAATAATGGCTTGTTATTATTGGGTTGGAGCTTTGCTGATATGGATAAAAGTTTCTTGTATATCACTGAATTTTCTAAACGTAGTTTTTGTAATTCTTTGTATCTTTCTGATAGGAAAAGAATCTTTTGTTGTAGTTTTAGGTTTTCTTCCCGGTTTTCTTGTATGGTTTCCAAAGAGTGGCGTGCTTCGGATAATTGTACAGCCATTTCGATACACTCCTTATCCATGCTATTCAGTTTCTCTTCTTGGCAGTGCAGTTGCATCTTGGTGTGTTTGCGATAAAAATAGAAAACAATACTACTTATTATCAATATTGCCAAAGTGATAATAAAGAAGATGAGAAAACGTTGTCGGGCATTTTTCAGTCTTCCGTTTTCTTCTTGTATTTTAAGATGATTGTATTTCTTCTCTATTTCAAAGACGTTTGCTTTATTTTGTTTGATGGTTATGGAGTCGAATATGTCAAAACAAGTTTCATTAAAATGGAGTGCCTTTTTATAATCTCCTTCCGATTTGTAAATTTCAACATACAGCTCATTTAAGAGATAATTTAGTGAATCACGTAGGATCATTTTGTCTATTAGTTCTTTCGCCAAATCAATTCTACCGGATGCAACATAAATATCTACTAAGCCTATGGAATCTTTCATGCCATGATGAGCATCGAGTGATATGGCTTTTTTATAATATTCTTCAGCCAAATCATAACGCTTTTGTAAATCGTAAATATTAGCGTAGGCATTAGCTATATTATAATCCACTCTTTGGAGGTGCAATGTAGAGGCTATTGAGTCTGCTTTCTTCATTATTGCCTTTGCGTATAGAAATGAATCAATAAAAGCATATTCTGTAGCGAGATTTTTCATAGCGTAAACCTGACTTTTAAGATTACCAGCTTTGGTAAATAGAGAGGCGGCCTCTGCATATTTTTCTCTTATTTCATCAGGCATATTTTTGAAACTGTATAAGTCCGCCATATACGTACAAATATACCCCGCCACATTATATACCTTGTGCTCTTTGGCACAGTGCAGTGCCTCCGTATATGTCTGCATCGCCAAATCCCATTCTCTGTCTTCGGCGTATGCGCGTCCAAGGAATAGTCCCACTTCCGCCCGTTCTTTGGGTGAGCCGTGCTTGTCTATCCACTTCTGTGCCCGTTCCCATTGATGAATGTGGAGAGTATCTGCATGGGTGTAGTCCGTGGAACGGCCGCACAGCATGCACCACCGGGCAAAGTCACGATTGCCCAGTTCTTCGGGCTGTGGAATACCTGCAAGCATCCGGGAGGCGCTATCGGCATCGGTCGGCAGCAGGCGTTCGGCTGCATCGAGTATGGCGAGGCGACGCGTGGCTGTTTCGTCAGAACATCTTACTGCAAGGAGGCAGAAGAGAATGGAAAGGGGCAGACAGAGGAGTCGCTTCATAGTAGTTATAGTTAGTTTAGGCGATAAAGGTAGGATAAATAATATAAAAAAAAGAAAGCATGCCGATTTTTCAGCATGCTTTCTTTTTAAGTATTCTTTTTTAGGAATGCCCTTTTCTTATTTGATTCCCAGTTTCTTTGCAATATCCTTGGGCAGTGCATCCTTGTGTACAACGATATTCATTGTTTTATAACGCGCGAATGCCTTGGAAGCATACCATTTGCCGTCATATTTGCCGGCCTTTCCCCAAGAGTTCTTTACCATATAGTATTCGTTGCCTTCCTGGTCCTTGGCTATACCGTAAATCAGCATGCCGTGGTCGTCGGTTGTTTCCCAGTTGTCGTATGCCAGTTGGCGCTCTTCTTGTGTGCACCATTTTTGCGGTTGGGGCTTGGTGTTGAGTTTCTTCTCTTCGGGTTTCATCTTCAGCCAGTGTGCCATGTCCGAACCGCTCAGTTCCTGTATCTTTTCTACATCGGGCATTACGGCTATACCGTCGCGTGTGAAACCTTGCTCGCTTACATCGCTACCCCAGGCAATGGTGTAACCCTTGTCGATGGCGTTGTCGAACACCTGCATCAATTCGTCGATGGGCAGGTTGTAGGAAGAAGCCCAACGCCAGTTATCCTGGATTTCCAGAATGAACGGTTCGTAGAACGGATGGTGAGTGTAAGAAGTCAGTGAGACATAGTCATTGGCATTCAGTCCGGTAGATTCATAGAAAGATTTCGGAGTGTACTCCTTGCCTTTGTAGGTGAACTTTTCGGGACGTTTGCCCAGATAGATGTCGTGGATGGAGGCAATGGCTTTCTTCCAAAGCGGAGTCTTGTCCTTGTCGGCTTGCAGGCTGCGGAGGTTTCCTTTGGCAATGGCATTCACCACGGCATTGGATACGGCTGTCAACTCATTGTGGTTGCTCAACGTGTCGGCGTACATCACGCCCGGACGCATTTCGCTTTCGGGTACCAGACCGAAAGTTTTCATGCCGTATATCACGTCATAGAACGAACCGCCCTGTGAGAAAGATACGTCGCCATGTGTGCGCACTGCCTTGTCGGCACGGTCCAGGTAGGTGTTGTGCACGATGAACATTTCAGAAAGGTCGTACTCGCCCTTGCCCATACGCAGCAGCTCGGATTCGATGAATGCCAGTCCGGAGTAGCACCAGCATGTACCGGCGCGGCTTTGGTTTTTAATGGAAGTGATGGGATTCTCTTTTACGGTTGTAAAAATGAAACCCTCTTCTTTCGGAGTGTCTTGTGCCATTGCGTTTAAGCTTAGTAAACCCAATGCAGCCATGAGTATTGATTTCTTCATCATAATTAAAATATTGTTGATTTATAGTTGTAACCGCAAATATAGATAGAATATCGTAAACAAAAGCTATCTTTGGAGCGTTAATTCCAACACTTATGGAGAAAAAAATATGTATAGACAACCATAGCGGTCTTGTTCTGGAAGGTGGCGGCATGCGCGGCGTCTTCACCTGCGGTGTGCTCGACAACTTTATGGACCGCGGCATTCGCTTTCCTTATACCATCGGCGTCAGTGCCGGAGCCTGCAACGGGCTTTCCTATATGTCCGGTCAGCGCGGTCGTGCCAAGTACAGCAATATCGACTTGCTGGAGAAATACAATTATATCGGATTGAAGTATCTGTTGAAGAAACGGAATATCATGGATTTCGATCTGTTGTTCCAGGAGTTTCCGGAGCACATACTTCCATACGACTACGAGGCATACTTCCATTGCCCCGAGCGCTATGTCATGGTGACCACCAACTGCGAGACGGGCGAAGCAAACTATTTCGAGGAGAAGCGGAGTAAGGAGCGTGTCATTGATATTGTGCGTGCTTCGAGCAGCCTGCCGTTCGTCTGTCCCATTACCTACGTGGACAACGTCCCGATGCTGGACGGTGGTATTGTGGACAGTATCCCTTTGATGCGTGCCCGCCGGGATGGCTTTACAAATAATGTGGTGGTGCTGACGCGCAATTATGGATATCGTAAGGAGATTCAGGGAACAAAGGTTCCACCTTTTATATATAAGAAATATCCGCTACTGCGCGAAGCCATCAACCGCCGCAGCATTGTCTATAACGCACAGTTGGAGCAGGTGGAACAGTTGGAAGCTGCCGGGGAAATCGTTGTTATCCGTCCGCAGAAGCCGGTAGTGGTAGACCGCATCGAGCGGGATATCAAGAAACTGACGGAGCTTTATGAAGAGGGATACCGGTGTGCGGAACAGTTTGAAATCCGGCTTTGATGATCTCTTGTTTCTTAAGGACAGGCATTATTTTAGACTGAATGTAACATTCGTAGTATGCTTTGAAACAAAAGAGATAGCCATGTACTGTTTGGCGGCGTATCTTTGCATGGTAGAAAGCATAACTAATTTAATACCAATAGAAACATGATTCATTTAAAAGACTTTTGGCGGACAATCGGAAGGGCGCTTACCGTATTTATATTAGGAACTACCGTGGCTGTCTTCACATGTCAGGCCATAAATCCTCCTTTCATGATTAAACATCTGGGTGACGGACAGAGCATAGTCCAAATTGACGAGCAGAAGAAGTTCTTGCTGTTGCCGGTGGAAGAGGCTTCTCCGGAGGCAAAATTGTATATGATAGCGGACAATGATGTTGTACGCAGTATGAACGTGCGATTGGCAGTCAATAAGGTTGACTATTTTGTCCCGGTCGATTTGACCGGCTTCGATAATAAACATCTCTCTTTCAACTTCCAGCTTATTCCGGATTCAGCCTTGTGCTGGGAAGAAATGAGACTGTCGGATGAATTCGATGTCTCCAACCGGGAGAAGTTCCGTCCGGCTTATCATTTCAGCCCGGCTTACGGTTGGATGAACGATCCTAACGGAATGTTTTATAAGGATGGGGTTTACCATTTGTTCTACCAACATAACCCCTACGGTTCCATGTGGGGAAACATGCATTGGGGACATGCCACCAGTACGGATCTCGTCACTTGGGAGCATCACGGAGATGCCATTTCGCCCGATGCGCTGGGAACAATATTCAGTGGCTCTTGCGTTGTCGACAAGGATAATACGGCCGGGTTCGGTGCCGGTGCCGTCATTGCCTTCTATACATCGGCAAGCGACCGCCAAGTGCAGAGCATGGCCTATAGTCTTGACAACGGAAAGACCTTCAGGAAGTATGCGCGGAATCCCATCCTTACTTCCACGCAGCGCGACTTCCGTGACCCTAAAGTCATCTGGCACGAAGATGCCAAGAAATGGATTATGATTCTTGCCGTAGGGCAGGAAATGGAGATATACTCTTCTGCCGACCTGAAGGACTGGACGTTGGAGAGCAAATTCGGTGAAGGACAAGGTGCTCACGGCGGAGTCTGGGAGTGTCCCGACCTGCTTGAACTGCCGGTTGAAGGCACGGAACTGAAGAAGTGGGTGCTCGTCTGTAACCTCAATCCGGGCGGACCGTTCGGTGGCTCTGCCACACAATATTTCGTGGGGACATTCGATGGAAAGAGATTTGTGAACGAGTCTCCCGCAGTGACGAAATGGATGGACTGGGGAAAAGACCATTATGCAACCGTCACTTGGAGCAATGCCCCTGCAGGACGTGCCATCGCATTGGCATGGATGAGCAACTGGCAATATGCCAACGATGTGCCCACCCGTCAATACCGCAGTGCCAACTCCGTGCCGCGCGACCTTTCGCTCTATACCTCGGAGGGTGAAACCTATGTAAAGGCAACCCCGTCTCCCGAATTGCTGAAACTGAGGGATAAAGGCAGCAAGAAGCGTGCTTTCACAGTAGACCGCACGTATAATCTGGACAAACTGCTGAATGACAATTCCGGAACGTATGAAATCGAAATGACTATCAGGAACAAGGATGCGGATGTGATAGGATTCCAGCTCTTTAACTCGAAAGGCGAGGAGGTGGAGATGTACTACAACCTGGCGGAAAAGACATTCGCCATGGACCGCACCAAGAGTGGCGAGGTGATGTTCGGCAAGGAATTCCCTGCAGTGACCGTGGCTCCTGTCGAGGGTGGCAATGAAATGAGACTCCGCCTGTTCATAGACAAGTCGAGCATTGAAGCGTTTGGCAACGACGGACGTTTTGCCATGACGAATCTCATATTCCCGTCAGAACCTTACAACCGCATCAGCCTCTATGCTAAAGGCGGAAGCTATAATATCACTTCGTTTACTGTGTACAAACTCGGATTAAAATAACAGATAATAATCTTCAGCATGGAAAATACTAAGAATTCATCCTTGGCAAAGCTCTTCCCCGTCATGCTTTGCTTCTTCGCCATGGGCTTCGTGGATTTGGTGGGCATCGCCTCCAACTACGTGAAGGCCGACTTGAACCTGACCGACTCGCAAGCCAACATATTTCCCTCCCTGGTGTTCTTCTGGTTCCTCATCTTCTCCGTGCCCACGGGTATGCTGATGAACCGCATAGGGCGGAAGAAGACCGTATTGTTGAGTCTTGCCGTCACTTTCGCCTCTTTGCTTCTCCCGGTTTTCGGAGACGGCTACGTGCTGATGCTGCTGTCGTTCTCGTTGCTGGGCATCGGCAATGCCTTGATGCAGACATCGCTCAATCCGTTGCTTTCCAATATTGTAAGTGGCGGGCGGTTGGCAAGTTCGCTCACCTTCGGCCAGTTTGTAAAGGCCATTGCTTCATTCCTCGCTCCATACATCGCCATGTGGGGAGCCACGCAGGCCATTCCGTCCCTGGGCATGGGTTGGAGGGTGCTGTTTCCCGTCTATATGGTCATTGCGGTGATTGCCATTCTTTGGCTGAGCGGCACTTCCATCCGGGAGGAAAAGGAAGAGGGGCGGCCTTCCTCCTTCGGAGAGTGCCTTGCCTTGTTGGGCAAGCCGTTTGTTTTTCTATGCTTCCTGGCCATTATGTGCCATGTAGGCATTGATGTGGGCACCAATACTACAGCTCCCAAGATTCTGATGGAGCGTTTGGGCATGACCTTGTCCGATGCGGGCTTTGCCACCAGCCTTTACTTTATATTCCGCACGGCTGGTTGCTTCTTAGGGGCCTTTATCTTGCAGAAGGTCGCTCCTAAAATATTCTTCGGAATCAGTGTGCTATGTATGTTGGTTGCCATGGCGGGGCTGTTTGCCTTTCATGAGAAAGCAATGATTTATGCATGCATTGCCCTCATCGGCTTTGGTAATTCCAATATCTTTCCGATCGCTTTTTCGCAGGCATTGTTTGCCATGCCGCAGAAGAAGAATGAGGTGTCAGGCCTGATGATAATGGGGCTTTTCGGAGGTACGGTCTTCCCTATAGCCATGGGATTGGCAAGTGATGCTGTGGGGCAAAGCGGAGCTGTGGCTGTGATGACGGTAGGGGTTGCCTACTTGTTCTTCTATATGCTGAGGATAAAACGATAATCTTTGTCCGCACCTTGCGGATATGTGTTCCAAGCTTGCGGACGCATGTTCCAAGGTTGGGAACGGTTGTTCCAAGGCTTGGGATAGAGCTTTTACTTTGTTCTTTGGAACTTTTCAATAGGTGGTTTGTACTTTTTTTGCCTATATTTGAGAACTTTTCTGCTTGTTCTTGTCGGGCGGAACAATAGGTCGCTACGTTCAGAATGACAGATATGTTACGAACTGATAATGGAATGCTTACTTCTAATTCAATAAACTAAATAATATCATGAATAAGGTAATTGTAGGAATGGGTGAGGCCTTGTGGGACTGCCTCCCCGAAGGAAAGAAGATAGGCGGTGCTCCGGCAAACTTTGCTTACCATGCATCGCAGTTTGGTTTCGACAGCCGTGTGGTCAGCGCCGTAGGCGCCGATGCAGACGGAGACGAAATTCTGGAAGTACTTGCCCGGAAGGGTTTGCACACTCAGATTGAGCGCGTGCCTTATCCGACCGGGACCGTGCAGGTGACCCTTGATGCCGTAGGGGTTCCTTGCTATGAAATAAAAGAAGGGGTGGCTTGGGACAATATCCCATTTACAGATGAGCTGAGACACCTGGCGCTGAATACACGCGCCGTATGTTTCGGCTCTTTGGCGCAGCGCAGCGAAACCAGCCGCATCACTATCAACCGTTTTCTTGATACGATGCCTGATATGGACGGGCAACTGAAGATATTCGACATCAACCTCCGCCAGGGGTTCTATACCAAGGAGGTGCTTTGCGAATCCATGCGCCGCTGCAACATCCTCAAGATAAACGATGAGGAGCTGGTGACCATCAGCCGCATCTTCGGCTATCCGGGCATCGACTTGCAGGACAAATGCTGGATTCTGCTTGCCAAATATAATCTGAAGATGCTTATCCTGACTTGCGGGACGAACGGCAGTTATGTGTTCACTCCGGGAGGGGTTTCCTTCCAGGAGACTCCCAAAGTGCCGGTGGCCGATACCGTTGGCGCCGGTGACTCGTTCACGGCGGCTTTCACTGCTGCCATCCTCAGCGGAAAGCCGGTGCCCGATGCCCATAAACTGGCTGTGGAAGTCTCCGCCTATGTTTGTACCCAAAGCGGTGCCATGCCGGAGCTGCCGGAGGTCTTGAGGGAAAGACTGGCATAGCGCAGCGTTGTGTACGGTAATAAACAGACTGTTTCGATTGTCCTTATTGAATAAAGGTACAAAGAAACAGTCTGTCTTTTTACATTTTCCACTATCTTTGCTCATCTATATCGGAGAGAACTCTCAAAACAATGCTGGATAAAATTCGGGCAGGCTCTAAATCAAATGGAAAAAGGAAGATGAGACAACATTACTTTCGGGCATTACTCCTTTTGTGCATTCTTTGCGGAGTGGCGGCTTCTTGTTCCCGTCGCGAAGTGCGTTTTCGTATCGGTGTGTCCCAATGCAGTGACGACGAGTGGAGAAGGCAGATGAACAGTGAGATTATCCGGGAAGCCCGTTTCTATGATGATGTACAAGTGGAGATACGGACCTCGAAGGATGACAATACATGGCAGGAAGAAGACATACGCTATTTTATCAATGAAGGAGTAGACCTGCTGGTCGTTGCGCCCAATGAGGCCCGCTCCATTGCGCCTGTCATAGAAGAGGCCTATGACCGTGGCATCCCTGTCATATTGGTGGACCGGAAGATATTTTCGGATAAATATACGGCTTATGTAGGGGCAGACAATTATGCAATCGGCAAAGAAGTGGGAGCTTATATAGGCAATTTGCTGCATGGCAAGGGCAATGTGGTGGAGATTACCGGGCTGTCGGGCTCCACCTCGGCCATGGAACGCCATGAAGGTTTCCTGTCGGGTATTTCCGCTTATCCGGATGTGCGGCTGCTGGGAAGTGAGGATGGTGCCTGGCTGCATAGGCAGGCGGGTGAGAAGATGGAAAAGCTGCTTGACAGTTTTCCTCGCATCGATGCAGTCTTTGCCCAGAATGACCGTATGGCCTCGGGCGCTTATGAGGCGGCTCTCCGCAAACATCGGGCTGGGAAAATGGACTTCATCGGCATTGACGCCTTGCCCGGCGAGCGTTATGGCTTGGAGGATATACTGGCTGGCAGGCTTACCGCTTCTTTCATTTATCCGACGGGAGGGGACCGGGTAGTACAGATTGCCATGGATATATTGCAGGGAAAGGAATTTCCCCGCGAAACGATATTGGGGACGTCAGTCGTGGACAGTTCTAATGCACCCGTTATGAAAATGCAGACGGTGCACATCAGCAGCCTGGATGGAAAGATAGAACTCTTGAACGGGGAGATGAGCCGTTTCCTTGCTCGCTATGACACACAGCAGGTTGTTTTGTACGGCAGCTTGTCTGTCCTTTTCCTATTGGTGGGTTTGCTGGTGGCTGTTTATCTCTCTTTGCGTGCCAAGAACCGCTTGAACCGTGAGCTGTCCATGCAGAAAAAGAAACTGGAGGAGCAGAAGACACTGTTGATACAGCAGAAGGGGCAGTTGGAAGTGCAGAAGTCGCAGTTGGAACAGCTTTCCCATGAACTGGAGGAAGCCACACATGCCAAACTGGTCTTTTTCACGAATATCTCGCATGACTTCCGTACTCCGCTGACACTGATAGCCGATCCCATAGAGCAACTTCTCGCTAACCGCAACATTGACGGGCAACCGCGCCAGCTTCTCGGACTGATGAAGAAGAATGTACATATCCTGCTCCGCCTGGTCAATCAGATACTTGATTTCCGGAAAGTGGAGAACGGGCGTATGGAGCTTCATCTCGAACCTTTTGATTTGCTCGACAGCTTCCGGGTCTGGAATGACTCTTTCCGCATGGCATTACTGAAGAAGCATATTGCTTTCAGCTTTGAGGCATCTCCCGGCACGGACTTCCGCATGATGGCGGATGCGGAGAAGATGGAGCGCATTTACTTCAACCTCTTCTCCAATGCCGTGAAGTATACGCCGGAGAATGGGAAGATAGCCATACGCCTGTCGATGGCGGAGCAGAACTATGGCCTGTCTGTTTTCAATTCCGGCAGCTACATTTCTTCGGCCGATGTGGAAGCCATCTTCGAGCGTTTCTACCAGGTGAGCGGCCATCAGGCAGGTACCGGCATCGGCCTTGCGCTGGTGCGTGCTTTTGTAGAGATGCATGGCGGCAACATTGTGGCACACAGTGACGGGAAGGGTACTACCTTCACCGTTACTTTCCCGAAACAGGATGTTTCGCAGTACCATCCCACCATAGTGACGTTGCCTGCCGAAGAGAAGGACGTGTCGTCCACTCTGATAGATACGGAAGTGAAGGCATGCGAAGAGGTGGTTGAGGCTGATTGTCCTACTGTGCTGGTAA
>ULTU01031335.1_pt1 | contig 11642 bp, 10 predicted proteins | sample 1957861 | NCBI WGS metagenome assembly ULTU01 (sample SAMEA4835742, study PRJEB28245) | human gut metagenome | biome: gut microbiome; material: fecal sample | place: Denmark | collected 2008
GGTCCTGGCAGCGGCAAGACACGTGTACTCGTACATAAGCTTGCCTCTCTCCTGATGCTGGAAGATGTAAAGCACGAACAACTCCTGATGCTCACTTTCTCGCGTGCAGCCGCTACCGAATTCAAGCAGCGACTGATGCAACTCATCGGCAATGCAGCCCATTTCGTAGAAATCAAGACCTTCCATTCTTATTGCTTCGACCTGCTGGGCAGGGTTGGCAATCTGGATGAGGCAGGAGATGTGGTAAAGCAAGCTGCAGAAATGATCAAGAATGGAGAAGTAGAACCCAATCGCATCAGCAAAACCGTACTCGTCATCGACGAAGCACAAGATATGAGCAAGGATGACTATGCCCTTGTCACTGCTCTTATGAAAGCCAACGAAGAGATGAGGGTAATAGCTGTAGGCGATGATGACCAGAATATCTATGAGTTTAGAGGTTCCAACTCTCTGTACCTCTATGAATTGACCCAGACAGAACATAGCCGTTTCTTCGAGATGACCGAGAATTATCGCAGTTTTCGCCATATCGTAGAAGCTGCCAACGATTTCGCCCGTAACATCCGACAGCGTATCAAATCCGCCCCTATCATCTCTATGAGTCAAGAAGATGGAGAAGTAAGAATTGTGAAGCATCCATACGAGATTCAGGAGAAAAGGGTTTATATGTATCAGCCTATTCTTGAAGATGTAATACGATTACAGACAAGTAACAATCAAAAAGCAACCGATGGATCTTCCGACAAGAAGAACGAAACCATCAGTATCCTCACACAGACCAATGAGGAGGCTGTCATCATGTTGGCTCTTCTTCACAGCCATGGCATCAAGGCTAAGCTGGTGCAATCAATGGACGGCTTGCGCTTTTGGAATCTGGCAGAGGTAAGATACTTCTTGAAGAAAATAGACCAAAGTCTCAAAGAGACGAAATCCCCTATCATTCCTGATGATATTTGGGAAACAGCCAAGCATCAGACATACCAAAAGTATGCCTCCAGCCTGGCATTGCAATACCTGCACCGCAGCCTTCAGATATTTGAGCAAACCAATCGTGCCAAGTACTACAGCGATCTGAAGGAGTTTGTGTTTGAATCATCAGTAGAAGACTTCTGTGACATCACGGAATCGGACATCGTGGTCAGCACTATCCACAAGGCAAAAGGCCATGAGTTCGACCATGTATTGATGCTCATTACCCATCCTGAGCATCCTACAGATGAGATACTGCGCCGATACTATGTGGGCATGACACGTGCCAAGCAGACACTTACCATCCACACCAATGGCAATCTTTTCGACACTCTCCATACTGCCCAACATCTCTATGACGCTCAGGCTTATGATGAACCCAATGAAATAGTGCTCCAACTCTCACACAAGGATGTAAACCTTGGCTTTTCCAAGCCTCATAAGGACACTATCCTTTCCCTGAGAAGTGGCATGCCATTAACCTACCACGACCATTGCCTTTGCCTTCCATCAACAAGCAAAGACATTGCCCAATTTTCCATCAAGATGAATGAAAAAATAGGGAAATGGGAATTGAAAGGCTACAAGATAACCACCGCAAAAATTCGATTCATCGTGGCATGGAAGTCAAAGGATGCACCAAAGGATGAGAAGGAATCCGCCATCGTACTTGCAGACTTGGTAATGACATACTCACGATAGCAATAAATATATAGAAATCCCAATTCTTCTAAGGCTTGTTGACTGCGCTTCTGTTCTTCTGGTGTATTGAACTGAGGAATGAGAGGAATGCGGATGACGATTCTGTCTTTGTGCTTGGCATAAGTAGGATACACTCTCCTGCATTGATTTCAATTCTGTATCAGTCATTTGTACATAGATGGAAACGCCATAGAGGGTTTCTCCATTGGATTTTACTCCCAATGGGTGAACCATGCAGAAAGTAGGTTGCTCACCCCTTGTCCAGCCAGTGATTTGAATGTATTTTTTATTGTCAAGCAATAGGACTGTGCGTGACGTTCCTTTATATTTACGATTGAAAGTATATGCTACTTCACTCTTCTTTATAGCACTTCCAGCCATATTTGAACGATAGTAAATAGTTAATTTAGTGTTGCTATCAAAATAGTAATTATCTGGAGATACACCAATTATGTTGTGATAATATTCGAGAGGCAGTCTTTTGCCATACTTGTCTATTTCCCATGTGCCGTAGTGCTTCCAGCCATGACCAACAATCACTTTGTCAAAGTTTTCTTTGCTGATACCGCCACCATCACCAAAACATTTTCCATCGTCACTATAGTCGTAGTTGCAGCCATGATTATCCAATACCGAAGCCCATTGTTGCTCTAATGTTTCTTCGACATCATCATTGCAGGATACCACAAAGAAGGATGCAAACAGAACGAATGCCAATCCAACAAAAGATTTAATTGTCTTCATATTTATCACAATTTATTGTTCTTTTAAGTACAACGTTTCATCGTCTATTTTATTACGTCAGAAGAGCACTTTTTCCTCATTTTGAAGAGACAAACATGCAAACAAATAGACAAACAAACAAGAATACAATATGATTTTGTCCACTATTTTCTGCATATCGTTGGGTGACAGGGGTGACAGGCACCTCCACAAAAACAGTGAAAACTCGTGTCACTGGTGTCACCCAACAAACTGGCTCCAATAAAGGGCTTGGCAGAAAACGGTGACAAGTGACACTTTTATATACTCTTTTTTTTTTTATGACTTACCGCGCGAAAATATATAAAAGATTGATAATCAGAGGGAGACATCCAAATTGGAGGGTAGTGTCTCCAATGCATAAAAATAAAGTTGAAAAGTAGGTGTCACCGTCACCTCCATTTTATTTTGTAATGTTTTATTCCTTTTGAGTAATCCTGCTAAATCATGCGAACACCAAAACAGTTCTGTTAAAGTCTGCTAATGTATCTTAAAGAAATCGCGATATATCGCAGAACACATGGCTTAGTTGTTTTTTACTACCTTTGCAGCCAAAATAAATAAAACAGCGAAAAGATGAAAAGAGAAATGACTTGTTTGAAAAGAACAAATGACTTGTTTACGATAAGGAAACGACTTATTGAGAGGTTGGAAATGACTTATTTAGCACTCGTAAATGACTTGATTACCACCTGTAAATGACTTGTTTCGCAACCCTAAATGACTTGTTTACCAGTGCCAAATGACATCGTGCCAAGCTTCCATTGCCAACGATAGAAGAAAATGGAGGTGGCGTGATGGCGATTGTTCAGCGCAAGACGATAGACGAAGTTATCGCAGAGCGTGGCGGGGATGGCGGTGTAAATGTCGGAGACATGTCGGAAACAAATGTCGGAGACATGTCGGAAACAAATGTCGGAAACAAATGTCGGAAACATGTCGGAGATTAAACTGTCTGATAGACAGCAAATTATTGTTTCAATAATAAGGTCTAATCCAACTGTTTCTGCGAAACAAATGTCGGAGACTTTGTCGGTAACTTCGAGAACGATAGAAAGAGATTGCCAAGGCTACAAAAGAAGTTTTAAAGACTTTTATTGGTTGATATTTTTGGAGAGTAAAACGTTCTATACTCTAACTATATACCCAAATACATCAAAATTTAAAAATCAAATTATTCTAAGGCTTGTTGTCTGCACTCCTGCTCTTCTAATGTATTGAACTGAGGAATGAAAGAAATGCGGATGACGATTCTATTTTATTATCTCATAGGATAACATATTTCTGATTTTGAAGAGGTAAACATGCAAACAAATAGGCAAACAAACAAGAATATAATATTTTTTGTCCACTATTCTTAGAATGTTGATAAGTGACAGACACTTTTAAAAAAGATGAAAACAGAAATGCCTGTTTGAGAAAGAACAAATGGCTTTTTTGTTTTTTTAAATCTAATTTTCCCATGCTTTAGCAAAAATGCATTATCTTTGCAAGAACTAAAAAAATTATCGAGATGAAACAGATAGAGAGTTTGATGGGATGGCTCATCGCATTCATCATCAGCGGTCTGATGCTGACGGGATGCACGGAAAAAGCCAAGAAAACAGAAAAGAAATCCGTAAAGGTAGAAACGCTCTCCGTGGGAGATACCAACCTGGAGGGCACGAAGGATTATGTGGGAACCATTGAGGAAAAGATGGGTTCTACACTCAGTTTCGAAATCGCAGGCAACATCACTTCCATCCGTGTGGATGAGGGAGATAGAGTCAGCAAGGGTCAACTGCTCGCTACCATCAATCCTACCACTGTGAAGGAGGCACACCGCGCAACGCTCACTACTCTGAAACAAGCAGAAGATGCATACAGAAGATTCCAACCCCTCCATCAGTCTGGAACTATCTCGGACATGAAATGGGTGGAGATAGAAAGCAAATTGGAACAGGCAAAAACTGCCGAAAGTATCGCCCGACAACAACTCTCCCACTCTACCATCACTGCCCCCTTTGCGGGTGTCATCGCTGCTAAAAACGTGGATATGGGAACCTACGTGCTTCCAGGGCAACCCGTGCTGAAACTGGCAGATGTCAAACAAGTCAACGCCAAAGTCTCTATACCAGAAGCAGAAATTTCACACCTCCATGTAGGAGACAAGGTAAAATTGACGGTTGCAGCCCTTGGAGGGGCCGTCTTCTATGGCACGATTTCTGAAAAGGGCATAGATGCCAACCCTATCTCACATACTTACGATATCAAAGTGGGCATCACCAACCCACAGGGCCGACTGCTCCCAGGCATGGTCTGCAATGCTCAGATACAGGGCAGTTCTGCAGCATCATCCAAAATCATCGTTCCCCCACAATGCATTGAACTCGATGTAGATAATTCCCGATTCGTATGGACCGTAGTGAACGGAAAGGCGCATCAGCAACCTGTCGTTACAGGCGAATTCGAGGGAGATGGCATCATCATTCTATCGGGTTTAAACACTGGTGATCAAGTCATCATCAATGGTCAGCAGAAAGTTTCTGAAGGGATGAAAGTAGATACCAGAAAGAATGAAAAACGATAAAAAGTGGAGGGAAAAGAAATGAATCCAGATACATATAAGCCAAAGAAGGACACCGCCCTTCACGACCACATCAAGGCTCGCATCACCAGAAAGCCCAACCGCATCATCAAGCGCTCATTCATAGAGTCGGCCATGTGCAACCACAACATCGTAATCCTGCTCATGGGGATGCTTGTCTTCTTGGGCATACTGGGCATCTGTATCATGCCAAAGCAGGAAATGCCACAATTCACCATTCGTCAAGGTGCCTGCGTGGCTGTTTATCCGGGTGCCACATCCGATGAAGTGGAAGAACGGGTGGCTAAACCGTTGGAGAATTTTATCTTCGGATACAAGGAGGTGAACAAGAAGAAGACTTATACACAGAGCAAAGACGGCATGCTGATTGTGTTCATGGAACTCAACGATGACGTGGAGGACCGCGATGCCTTCTGGAGCAAGTTCAAACATGGACTGCAAGCCTTCAAAACTTCCCTGCCATCAGGGGTTCTCGCCCTGCAAGCCGTGGATGATATCGCCGACACCTCTGCCCTGCTTATCACGATGGAAAGCAAACAGAAAACCTATCGGGAACTGAATACTTACATCGACCAACTGAAGGACAGACTGCGTCGTATCGATGCCATCTCCAACCTCCGCACCTACGGACTGCAGAACGAGCAAATTAGTATCTGTCTGGATCAGAATAAGTTAGCAAAATATGGCATTGGATCCTACAAGGTACTGAATGATCTTGCCTTGCAAGGTTTCACTACCGTAAGCGGCAATTTGGAACTGAGCCAGCTCAATATGCCCATCCACATCACCGACTCCTACAACAACGAACAGGATGTGGCAGAACAAATTGTCTATTCCGACCCGAAAGGCAACATCGTCAGACTGAAAGATATTGCCCAAATCAAAAGAGAATATCCCAAGCTGAACAAATACATCGAGAGCAACGGCAACAAATGCGTACTCCTATCCATCGAGATGCGACCGGGCAATGATATCGTGAAAATGGGAAGAGACGTACATCAGGCAATGGATGAATTTGAGCAGACACTGCCCGATGATGTTCACATCAATACCATCACCGACCAGAGCAGGGTGGTAAGCGAATCTGTGATTACCTTCCTCCGTGAACTGCTCATATCGGTCATCTCCGTCATCATCGTGGTCATCCTGCTAATGCCACGCCGTGTGGCAGAGGTTTCAGCTCTCAGCATCCCTATCACCATCTTCTCGTCAGTGGGCATCTTCTATATTTTCGGCATGGAACTGAACACCGTTACTCTGGCTGCTTTGATTGTAACCTTAGGTATGGTGGTGGATGATTCTGTGGTGATTATCGACAATTACATGGAGAAGTTGGGACATGGTATGTCTCGCTGGCACGCAGCCATCGCTGCCCCTCGCGAATTCTTCATGTCGGTGCTTTCAGCCACGCTCAGCATCTCGCTCACCTTCTTTCCATTCCTCTTTACCATGCATGGCGATATGGGCGATTTCGTACAGTCGTTCCCTTGGGCAATGTTCATCATCCTGAGTATCTCGCTCACAGTTTCGCTGCTGCTTACACCCTATCTGCAGTATATGGTAATTCATCAGGGCATCAGCAGTCAACCCAATCCAAATGCCCGGAAAAAGCCGCTCGACTATCTGCAGATGGGCTACACCTGGTTGCTGAAACACTGTTTCTCATTCCCTCGCACCACCCTCATTACAGGATTGGCATTGATCATCATCGGAGGCTTTATCTTCGTGAACCTGCCGCAGCGAATGATGCCTATTGCCGAGAGAAACCAGTTTGCTGTGGAGTTCTATCTCCCTAACGGAACCACCGCCGAGAAGACGGCACAGGTGGCAGACTCGATGGCCCACATCCTGCAGCGCGACCCACAGGTAACAGCCGTAACCACATTTATAGGACAAGGCTCACCTCGTTTCCATACCACATATGCGCCTCAGATTGGCGGACCGAACTTTGCACAGTTTATCGTAAATACAGTTGACAACAGCGCTACAGAAGAAGTGCTCGACCGATATGCCGACCGCTATTCCAACTATTTTCCTGACTGCTATATCCGTTTCAAACAGATGGACTACAATAACGCCACCTATCCTATCGAAGTAAGGGTGAGCGGCGACAGTATCAGGGATCTGAAGGAAGCAGCCAAGAAAATAGCAGCCTGCATGCATCAGATAGAAGGCATCAATCTGATTCGCACCAATTACGAAGAACCATTGCCGGGCATCAGAGTAACTCCTGACGCAACCGAGGCCAACCGACTGGGCGTGAACAAGACGCTTCTTTCGGCCGATCTTGCCATACATTTTGGCGATGGCATTCCAATATCCACCCTTTGGGAGGGCGATTATCCGGTAAAGATGGTATTGAAATCGCAGAATGATAGTGATCTTGCCAACGAATACATCCCTGTGATGGGAGGAACCTCGAGTGTTCCTCTCCGGCAGCTGGCAAAGATTTCACCCGATTGGCATGATGGAAGCATCGTACGCAGAAACGGCGTGCGCACCATTTCCATCATCGGTGAACCATTGAGAGGATTCAATGCCAACAAATTAGCCAACAAACTGAAGGAGGAAGTATCGGATCTCTCGCTCGATCCCGACCTTCATTGGGAAATAGGCGGTATGGCAGAGAAGGATGCCGAGACCTTGCCACAAGTTACCTCTGGCGTGATGATAGCAGCACTGATCATCTTCTTCATCCAGCTCTTCCATTTCAAGCGCATCAGTCTGGCTCTGGTAAATCTCTCATCCATGACGCTCTGTATTTTCGGTGCTGCTATAGGACTCCTGATAACAGGATTCGACGTGAGTCTTACCTGCATCTTGGGTGTAGTAAGCCTGATGGGTATCCTGGTGAGAAATGGTATCATCATGTTAGACTATGCCGAAGAACTGCGCCGCGACAAGGGACTTTCCGTAAAAGATGCAGCTTTCCAGGCTGGCGAGCGCCGTATGCGTCCTATCTTCCTCACATCAGCCGCAGCCTCTGTAGGTGTTTTGCCGATGATGATAGAGAACAATACATTGTGGTCGCCGATGGGAGCCGTCATTTTCTTCGGAACCCTCATCTCAATGGTGCTCATCGCCACCATTCTGCCGGTACTCTACTGGATTGTATTCGACAAGCACGGGGAGTATAGTTGGAGAAAGAAAGGGAGTAGCTGCATAGAACGCAATAAAAAAACGATGTAACTATGCTCCGTCATTAATTAATTTAAGAGAATAAATAACATCAATATTATGATTATTGAAGAAATTATCAAGTATAACGAACAATTCGTAGCCAATAAGGGTTATGAGAAGTATTTAACCAGCAAGTACCCAGACAAGAAACTTGCCATTTTATCTTGTATGGATACCAGATTGACAGCACTACTGCCAGCAGCCCTCGGACTGAAAAATGGAGATGCTAAACTCATCAAGAATGCAGGCGGACTGGTTATCAGCCCATTTGACTCAGCCATGCGCAGCCTCCTGGTTGCCATTTATGAATTAGGAGTAAAGGAAATCATGGTCATCGCCCATTCCAATTGTGGTGCCTGCCACATGAACGGACAACAGATGAAGGAACTCATGGTCAAGAGAGGAATCCATCAGGATGTCATTGATACTATCGGACTTTGCGGTATCGACCTTGATCATTGGCTGGAAGGTTTTCACGATACAGAGGATTCTGTCAGAAATACAGTCAACACCATTCGTAACCACCCACTCATTCCCAAGGATGTCAATCTGCATGGTTATATCATCGACTCCCAGACAGGAAAATTGACTGAAGTAAAATAATTTTTTAAGAAAGAAGCTATCAATATGCTTCATACGAAGCAGGAATGGCATTATAATGACAGGAAAAGAAAATATCTAAAAACTATTATAATAAAATGAGGATGTAACAAACATTACGTTTTGATACATCCTCATTTTTTCTATAATTCAGCCTTTAAAGAATCAAGTTTTTCAAGCATTTCCTCAGCATTCAGAGTAGAAAAAGCAACTTTTCCTTCTGGATCTATGAGATAAGATGTTGGAATCCATGAGATATGATAATCTTTAGATATCTGAGTTTCTTTCCATTTCTTGAATTCAGAATACTGCAACCATGAATACTGATTGGCAGAAAGATAACCATTCATCTTCGCCTTGTCTGTATCAAATGAAACACCGATAAGCTTGATTTTCTTACCATATTTTTCATCTATCTTCTTCACGGTAGGCATATCCTTACGGCAGTCAGGACACCAGGAAGCCCAGAAATCGAGAACCACCCAAACTCCAGCCTTCACCTTACCATCAGCTGTAACTTGAGTGCGCAATTCAGAAAGGCTGAACAATTTCTTCCCCGTCACGCTATCTGTAACTGTAAAATCTGGTGCCATTGTACCCACAGGCAACAGCTCCTGCTTGGTTTGTGCCTTACAAACCATAGCTACTATCAAAGACAAGAATAATAAAAACTTTCTCATATCTCAATACATTAATTATATTTATACCTTACCTGAAAGTTACCATGCCTCCAACTGATCTGCAATTTCTGGCATCATATCCTTTTTGAAAACAGGATTCTTTCCCTCTTTCTTCTGCTTGCGATAATCCTGAAGCAAGAAAACCGCCTGACGGGAAAGCAAGACGATGGCTACCAGATTGCACAGGGTGAGCAACGCCATCGTGATGTCGGCAAAACTCCAGGCAAAATCAAGCGAGACAACGGCTCCGACCATTACCATCGCAGCCACAGCAAGACGATAGATGAAGACTCCTAACTTGGAATCCTTGATATATCTCACATTGGTTTCACCATAATAATAATTGCCAATGATACTACTAAAAGCAAAAAGCCATATCATCACAGCCACAAAAGGATTTCCAATACTACCGATTTCATGGGTCAAGGCATCTTGCGTCAGTTGAATACCATTAGAAGCCGTAACGTCCACACCACTTACCAGGATGATGAATGCCGTGCAGGAACAAACTACCAGCGTATCCGTAAAGACGCCAAGAGCCTGTATCAATCCCTGTTTTACCGGATGGCTCACGGTAGCAACAGCCGCCGCATTTGGTGCACTACCCTCACCAGCCTCATTGCTGAACAAACCTCTCTTAATGCCCTGAATCACGGTAATACCTAACATACCTCCAGCAGCCTGATTGAATCCGAAAGCATTTTCTATAATAGTCAGCAAAACCTTTGGCAGACTGGTTATATTCCAGATAACCACGCCAACGGCTATCAGCAGATAGACTATAGCCATGAGAGGAACCACTGTAGAAGAGAATTTTGCCACACGCTGGATTCCACCGAAAATGATAAGCAGAGTGAGTACAGTGAGAACTATACCCATAGTAGCAGGTTCAAAACCGAAAGCCTTCTGCCATGCCAGACAGATGGTATTACTCTGCACGGAATTGTAGGCAAAACCGAAAGTGATGATCATCAAAACGGCAAAGAGAATTCCCATCCATCCCTTTCCTAATCCATACTTCATATAATAGGCAGGACCGCCATAAAAAGAAGTCTTTCCCTTTCGCTTATAGAGTTGGGCAAGCGTAGATTCGATAAAAGCCGAAGCCGAACCCAACAAAGCAAGCATCCACATCCAGAACACAGCTCCTGGTCCACCAATGCTGATGGCAGTAGCCACGCCAGCTAAATTTCCTGTACCTATACGACTGGCGAGTGCCACCACAAAGGCCTGGAAAGAAGAGATATGCTTCATCTCCCCATCCACCTTCACGTCCATAGAAAGTTCGTCATGTCCTATTTCTTCAGGTTGCACCTTATCTGGATGAAGCAACAACCTCACCATCTCCTTGATAAGACGGAACTGTACAAATCGGGTACGCCACGTAAAAAACACCGCACAGAAGATCAGGACAGAAATAATAATATACGACCAGAGAAAATCGCTAAACTGAATAAAAATGTTTTGTATTGATTCTACCATTTTCTAAAAAGCTGAATAATTTATCTATCAAACCTTATTTCCGCAACACTATAATTTAATATTTTTTATAAGCACCAGAGCAACAACAAGTTGCTCAGGATTTTGTCATGTCAGAAATTTCACTTATCTTAGTGTCGCAAAATAAATAACAAATAAAACTCTGAATGACATGGCAAAAATACAAATAAAATCTGAGAAACTCACTCCTTTTGGAGGAATTTTTTCTATTATGGAGCAAATTGATGCTCTTTTAGCTCAAACCATAGAGTCCACCACATTGCCCTGCTCATTGGTCACCTTCCCACTTACAGCATTCACGCCCATTGCTTTTTGCGTTAGTTTTGTTTCTATCTGGAGCAGGAAACGGCTTTCTGAGGAATTGTGATTCAAGGAACTTTTAAACGCAGACAGAGCATGACAAACAAAACTATACTTTTTCGAGGGGTGCTGGTATTTTGACAAAAAATAACATGTACTTAACTCAACAAACCAGGATTTTATTATATTTTTGCATAAAATTTGCTGCACTCGGCAATCTGAAAGTAAGCTTTCATTGCGCTGGTTGGCAGCATCTCTACAAAAAATAAGATTTTAATGACAAACAAAAACTATAGCTTTATGGAAAAAGAGAAACTTTCTGCAATCCTGTCAAAGGGAAGAAACGGAACCAAGGGATGGTT
>ULTU01000081.1_pt1 | contig 11625 bp, 9 predicted proteins | sample 1957861 | NCBI WGS metagenome assembly ULTU01 (sample SAMEA4835742, study PRJEB28245) | human gut metagenome | biome: gut microbiome; material: fecal sample | place: Denmark | collected 2008
ACGCTCGATGTGCCCACGCGCGTCTGACCATATTGGTTGCCCGGGTCGAAGGCAAGGCACATAATCTTGAACTGCTGGTTGCCCTGTCCCTTGAGGGCATCGAACTGGTCTATCTCGTTGAGCGATGTATAGAGGAAATGCTCCTGAGCCTCAGCCGTGCGCATGACGAATGCCGGGTTGGTCATATCAGCGTCAATCTCCTGGATGATGAGGTTTTCCGGGCGCTTGCGCTTGTCCTTGTTGGCTCCCTTTCGTGTCACCTCCTCTTTCCATTCCTTCTCCCTGTTGAGGTTCTCACGGTCTCGCTTTCTGATGTCCTCCATAATCATGTTGATAGGCATCTGCACACAGTTCTTGCCTGCGCCCGTGCCCGCCAGCAGACAGCACATCAGGGTAGCCTCGTGCTCCACGTTGTCGATATACTTGAAGGTGGTCTTGCAGAGGTGCGTGGCAAGTGGCGGGAAGATGGCGTGTGCCACGGCAGGCTTGTAGATGTCCGGGGTCTTTGATAGCAGCAGCTCCACGAGTTTCGGGAGATTTTCGGGCATCGGAGGCGGAGCGATTTTATCATCTTCCGCATTGGAATCCGTGCCGCCTTCGGAACCCATGGAACTTGCGGATTGGAATGCCACGGCATTCTTCTGAGAGGACTTCTCCGCCTGGGCATTGATGCGGATCACGGCTTGCGACATCGGCTTCGAACTGTCACCATATTTCGCATAGAAGTCGTGGATGAGCTGCTGACAGTCACGCTCCTGCGAGAAGGCAGGCATCTTCTGCGCCACCACCGCCTTCAGTTCGTCTTCGGGCATCACTCTCGATGCGCCTGCGCTCATAATCGCCAGGAGCGATGAGTGACGGGAGCCTTGGGAGTTGATATCTACGTCCTTCAGACCAGCCGCATTGCGGAAGAGGTCGAAGGCTGCGAGGTTCTTGCCGGTTGCCACTGCGACAGCATCCTGAGGAGTTCCTGCAGGGCTGAGATGAGCAGCATGAGCAGCATTGCTATCACAAGATTGGGCAGGCTGAATAGTAGAGCCAGAAGAAACAGCGTGATGGCTGTCAGAGCCCGAAAGTCGATTGTCTTGAACATTTTGTTGAGTTTTGAATGTTGAGTTTTGAATGTTGAACGGTTGGGGCTGGGTGCCTTGCTGGATTCTTCCGTCGATGGTGAGCCCACGGTCCAGGTAGGCTTGTCTGCGCTTCTCAAGCTCTTCCTGTGGCAGCACCTCGTACCAATGGGGCGAGCGATATATTTCCGACTCCTTGTCGGTGATGAAGAGCATGCGCTCGGGCGTGATGCAGCTCTCGTCGTAGGGCACGCCCAGTGCCTCGCAATAGGCTCGCTGCGTCTCCTCGATCGTCATCCCCACGGGCATACGGATGTCGATGTGCAGCTTCTTGCGGGCAGAGTACTCCAGGTGCAGCAGGGCACCCTTCCAGATGGTATTGCTGCAGTTCAGCTCACGTGCCTTCTCTATCGCCTTGTCCACATATTTCTTATCGTCCACGTCGATGGTGGTCTGAAAGAGGAAGCTTTCGGGCACGGCGTTCTTCTGCGAGCGTCTGTTGTCTCGGAACTGGTAGTAGTGAGCACAGCGGAAAGGCAGCTGCTTCTTCAGTTCATCGTTACCCCCACGGATGGCAGCTACCAGTTCTGCCATCCAGGGATAAGCGATGGTCTTGTCGTAGACCGAGAGTGGCTGGGAGCTTACGCTCCCCTTATTGCCATTCTTGTACGGATTATATGCTATAATATGTTCCATTGTTTTTTTGAATGTTAAGTGTTAAATTATACATTATACATTATTCATTATCAATTACCCCTTGATGTCTGCATTCTTGAATCCGGTAATCAGCTCCTTGTGCTCTACCTTGAGGTAGCGCAGCATGTCCTGCTTGTCCAGGTCTCGGCTGAAGGTATAGTTCACCTGCACCATGCGCTTGGTGGTGCGCACCACGGCATGCTTGGTCTTGAAGATTTCCTCGAAGATCTTCTCGCCAGTATGCTCGTAAGGCTTGAAGTCGAACTCGTCGCCTCCCCTCTCGCCAGAGCAAAACATTCTGCCCGGTATCACCTTAGGCTGTTCGCAGATAACTTCGGTATCGTTCCATGGCGCCTTGCGGAAGGCGATGGTACCGTTTTCTTCACTGATGATGGCTCCGTCCACCTTCTGGGCGTTGAAGAGTTGCTTCTTTGCTGCTTGTTTCATAATTGTAATCACTTGTTTAAAAGATTAATAATGTTAGTTGATTCGCATACCGTTGATATACAGGCCGTCGGTAGCATATCGGATGTCCATCGGCTTTCCCAGAGGGTTACAATAGGCTTCTTTTACCATGTTACATTCATAACACCAACATCTGTCCTCGTCCTCCATTACAGGTAGGATAAAATCCTTGACCCACTTGTAAAACAACTTACACTCAGGATCTTTCGAACAGCCTATCGTCATATCTATCACCACCCGAGAGTCTACGAATATCATACTTCTCCAGGCTAATTTACAATTTCGTTTCACCTTGTCAGCATTGGAAAAGAATTCACCCAAAAACAAACGAGGTTTAATATCCTTCGGTACCTTTTTGTTTAGCTCTTCCACACACATTTCGACCACTTTCCCCTCCGTGTCGGCTAATACCGTGAACAATTTATCTCTGCCGATATCTGTGATGGCAACCAAGTCTTCGATGCAAAAGAACAACCCTTCGTCGTTGCGCACCACTCTCAATCCGCCATACTGCGGATGATAAAACACATAAGCATTTTCTATCATGTTAATATGTAATATTTATGGGTTGGACTGCGAGATATTCGCCAAATTTCAGCTTCAGGAACGGTACCGGATTCCTATAAACAAAAAACGCCCGCAACCAGACTTTACTTGTCTGATTACGGGTGCAAAGATAGGGTAAATACGTCCATGGGACATTTAGGATAAATAGGATTAATATTTGTCCCATAAAAAAAAATCATCTATGGGCAAAGAAATCAGCCACTTTATCATCCATTTCCTGATTTTTTATGTCCTCACAATGATTGAAGACATTGTTGAACGATTTTATCGTAACTTCTCTTCGGATATGGCAATCATCGGTAAGAAATCGATAAATGGCATTGGCACTGACGATATGCTGCGGTGCCAGGATGCCCTTTCTTCTCCAATATCTGATAAACGCAAATATTGCGATATTCAATGGTGAAGACTTGCTCGCACTGGTAGACATAGAATTTAGGCCATTTAGGGTGAGAAATTCTATAAATGAAGAGGCTTGCTCGGCGGTCGTCTCTTCATCTTTTAAGGAAGATGCTTCATCAGACACAAAAAGGTATTCTTTTTTTCGACCGATTCTGGAACCATTTTTCAATGGTTTCTTATTCCTTTGCTCCAGGTATTCATAATAGCCATCCAGAGTGTCGATATAGGCATCAAGCCTGGGAAGCTCAGCTTCAACCAAATGATTGTCTTTTCTGTTAAAGGTCTCCAAGAATCGACGAACTACGAGCGCATCATGATAATCTCTTTCCTGCATGGCAACATCTACCAGTAAGTGTATGTGTTCACTTATATCCACAGGAGGGAGCGTCTCAAATTGTAAGTATACTCAATATACTTGCTGTTGCCATTCAATTGAATGACCACGCAAAAAAGGCCGAATCGCCCATGTTTCAGTATCAAGCGCACAAGCTTGATTATAAATCTCCCCATAATTCGAAATTTATAGTAGTTAGTAATTAAGTTCTTTGTCGCTCGTTCCTTAGTAGAGGACATCAGAATTTGTTTGCGCTAACAATTTTGCTGGAACAAGCAAATGCCAGGAGTACTATAAGGGAATACACCCTTAGGGGACAGTTGGTCTCCGATTTTATCAGCTTTTACTTTCTTTTTTGGGGTATTTGTTTTATAGATTAGAATTAGCCCCAAAATGAGTTCGCTAACACATAGTGGGGCGGAAAAACTCACTTATATTTACTTCATTAAAGCCAGCAAATCCTTTCCCTTATGCATAAGGTTGAGAACCACTGCGGCTTGCATTCCGTAAATTTTCTTATATCTTTCTTTCATCTCATACAGCATGGTAAGCTTGGATTCCCTTTCCCTTACATATTTCTTATAGTTCTCCACCGCCTCTATTTCCTGGTAGAGATAGTAGCCAATGACGTAGCAGAATTGTCTGATGGTCTCAAAAAATATTGAGGCATCTTGCTGCCTTAGTTTTTTGGTGGTATCGTAAGCAGGGCCAAACTCCAAATTTATTATTGTGGGGGTTGTGATTTCCTCCACTAGTATGTGGTCAAGGAGTGCTCCCACTTCCTTGACAACCTTGCCTCTCATATAGTCGTCGGCAGATGAATTCATGTAACTACGTCCCTTTCCCATAATTTCTTTTTTAAATTTCGGTGTGAAATTACAAAGAAAGAGCGAAATAGAGGCGTGTACTACGATTCCTTAATTCGTAATATGAGTACTATTATTTTTCTGATTTTTAGATTTTTGAAAAAAAAGAGGGAAAAGTGAGCATTTTTGCAGCATTACTTCTCCCTGTTACTTTTATGGTATTTTTATGGTAGGTGCAGCACTCTGCACTGCTGATTTCTAATCTATGCTTACTGCCTATTTTTGTAGTTATCTACTTGCTTCAAGACTTTTTGGAAGACATCTTCACTCCATTCTGGTGGGTAGCCCTCCTTATAGATGAGGTTCATCAGTTCGTCAGCAAGGCGGCTCTTCAAGTTGTTGTTGTTGATGAAGTCGGCATATACCGTCATATCATCCACCAACAATTTCACCTTCTTGGCGAGAGCAATGCAACGTTCGTCTGAATACTCAAAGCCATGAGTGTCACGCACGTTTACCAATACATCGTAGAATGCCTTCTCCTCGAAGGTGATGCCCAGTTCTTTGAACTTCTGGCTGTCTGCCTTCAAGTCCTTGAATAGTTCCACGAGTTTTCCGGTAAGGTTCTTTATTTTGTCATCTACGATGCCAGCAACAGCATCAATAGTGTCGGAGGCAACATCATTGGTAAATGTCAAGTTGTCACGTGTATTATATTCGTCTATCACCTTCTGCAACATGGTTTCAAATTTCTCGGCTTGCAATCTGTTGGTCTTTCGATAAGCCTGTATGGCTTTCTTGATGAGCTTGATGAGTAGTTGGAACTTAGTATATGGCATTTTCACGTCATCCAACTCCTCGATAAAAGCGTCGCTGAAGATGTTTTCTTCCTCGCCTTTATCGTCAAACAGCGTTTCCACGCCACTGCTGAATATCGCCTCTTGCACCATCTTCTCCACATGCTTGTTCATTTCCTCAGTATGATGCACGCCTGTGGTCATCTTGCTCACATAGGCAGAAATACCCATGAAGCACTGCGCCCAACCACTCTCCTTCTCATCGAGTTCGCCAGCTGGATTCAAGATATTATAAGCGGAACGAAGACGTTTTACGTGTCCTTGATATTTTTTCATAAACGACACCTCGCCTTTCTTTTCCACTGTATTGGCAAGGATATACTCTGCGGCATCCTGCAAGAACTGGAGTCTTTTCCAATGGTCGTCACCAAAGAATATCGAGAAGTCCAGTTTCGTAAGCATTTCTTTGAGTATTTGCAGTTCGTTGGCAAAAATCTCGTGTGCCACCTCCAGGTCTTCCTTGGGTGCTACGTCGCCGCCATATCTCTTCATAGCTTTCTTCATCTCCTCTCTGATGCCCAGATAGTCGATGACGATACCAAATTCCTTGTCCTTGTACTTACGGTTTACACGGCTTATGGTCTGTATCAAGGTGTGCTTGCTCAGTGGTTTGTCATTGTAGAGCATGGTAAGGCTTGGTACATCGAAGCCTGTAATCCACATATCTACCACAATGGCGATATGAAAGTTGGACTGCTCCGACTTAAACTCGGCGTCCAGAAACTTACGATGCGCCTTGTCTCCCAAGGCCTTGTAGAGTTCCTTGTCATCATTGTCAGCTCTTGTGCAAACTATGTTGACGTATGCTACTTCTTTGAGCTTGTCTTTTTGCTCGGTGGTCAAGGCATCCTCGTCGAGAGCTTTCTTTTGCTCAAACCAAGTTGGTTCTATTTCTCTCATTGCCTTGTAAAGTTTGTAGGCTATCTTGCGGTCGGCACAAGTCACCATGGCTTTCTGTAGTTGTGAGGTGTTTTCGAGACGCTTCTTGTAGTCTTCGACAATATCCTTTGCTACTCGCTTGATGCGATCTTCATTGTCGAGGATGGCCATCATACTTGCCATTGCTTTCTTGCTCTTGGCGATGTCCTCTGGCTTGGCTCCCTCATCGGCGCATTCCTTGTAATATTTCTCCACCTCCTCGGCTTGCTGTTTATTGAGGAACACACGAGCCAAGCGAGGATTATACTTGATTGGTACCGTAATGCCATCTTCCTCACTCTCCTTCATGGTGTATTGATCTACAATTTCACCAAATACATGCACGGTCTCGTCTATCGGGGTACCAGTGAATCCCACGAACGTAGCATTAGGCAACGCCTTGCGCAGATAGGTAGCGAAGCCGTATGTTATCTTGGCTCCGCCCTTGGTCTCTCCTTCTCTCAATGTTTTCTTCTTGTCATTGCCCTCGCTGATAACGAGTTTCGAGCCAAGGTTGTTTTGGCTGCGGTGCGCCTCGTCGCTCATGCAGACGATGTTAGCACGGTCGGAAAGCAAACCTGTGGTCTCGGCAAACTTCTGTATGGTGGTGATGAAGAATCCGCCAGTCTTGCGAAGACTCAACTCGTCGGCAAGGTCTTGTCGGGAATCGAAGATTTCCACGCTATCATCGCAGAGATATTTCTTAGAAGCGCAGAAGAGGGTACTTGCTTGTGTCTCCAAATCTTCTCTATCCACTATCAAGACAATGGTCGGACTGCCCAATTGCGACTTGCAGCGCAAGGCGAGCTGTCGGGCAAGGAAAAGCATAGTATAGGTCTTGCCACAACCAGTGGCGCCAAAGTATGTACCCCCTTTGCCATCGCCTCCCACGGAGCGAAGGTGGTTCAAAACATGGTTGCGGAGTTTTCTTGTAGCAAAGAACTGTGGATAGCGGCATACGATTTCGGTGGTGTCCTGGCTGTCGCTTGGGTCTGGGAAATAAACATAATCTCGCAGAATTTCCAAGATTCGCTCAGGTGCCAATGCGCCCTGCACCAAGGTACGCAAGGTGTCCAAGCCCTTGCCCGCCTTGTCCTCGTTCTCTACTTTCTTCCATTCATAGAAATATTCGAAGGGGGTGAAGGGCGTTCCGAGTTCGGTCTTGGCGGCATCGCTGATTACTGCCAGGGGACAGAACTTCATCAGGTTCGGGATGTCTCTCATGTAGCGAGTGCATATCTGCGTATGGGCATCCAGTACCGTAGCTTTGACATTTGTAGGGTTCTTCAGTTCGATGATGCAGACGGGTATTCCGTTCACAAAGAGAAGCACGTCGGGACGGCGGTTCTCGCTTCCTTGCTCCATTACAAACTGGTTGACGCATCGGAAAATGTTTCTTTCCGGGTTCTCGAAGTCGATGTATTCGAGCTTGAAGGTTTCGCCCTCTTCTGGTGTAAAGTTATAGCCGTCACGATAAAGATAGAAGGCTTTCTGGAGCGAGTAGTATTCGTTCTGTCCACTTACCAGACGAAGATTCTCCACGATGCCGTCCAACTCGCTCTTGGAGAGTTGTTTGATGCCATAGCGACCATTCAAATAGTCTCGCAAATCGCTTTCTATTAATGGGTCGGTAAACTTGCGATAGATATTGTCGCCATGGGTGTATTCCCAGCCGACATCCTCGAAGAGGCCCACCAAGGCTTCCTCGAAGTCGCTCTCATATAGTTTTCCGTTCTTTGCCATATTAACTTTCTCCTATTATAAAATTATTAATCAGACCATATCACAACCGATCTTTTTATATCGCTTTCTGCATCATCTATAGAACTTTCTATATCGCTTTTTGCATCATCTATAGAACTTTCTAAATCATCTTTTGCTGAGTCGATGGCATTTATAACATCAGTATTATCTGTATCACCAACAGAGCTTTCTATATGTTTCAATTTCACCAAAACAACAGATAGCAAAACGATGTTGGCGATGCTTAAAACTATAGCAAGATAAGGTATAATTTTCTTAATTTTATCCATAATATTCTAATATTTAATAATGTATTACGTGCTGAATTAAAGCAGGGCAAACCTTTCGGCTCATGCGGTCAGCCTCGGCTGCTATTCGCTTCGCCTCGTTTGCACAATTGTAGATGTTTACGATGGCTTGCTGCACAGAAAGAGGAGGAAGAGGGATTTGTATATCTACAAATCGACTCCAATCCAAATTTGAGCGGATGCTCGAATCACTATAAAACCAGCCTAGTCTATCCATTTCTGAATGTTTAAACAAAAGCATAAAATATTCAGATAGTATGCCTTTTTGTTCCTCAATTATAAAGGTCGAATAAGCTGGAGATATGAGTGCAGGAGAATCCATATCATAATAGGCAATTCTAATGCACACATCTCTTCCTGTTTGCATTCCACTATAAGCAAATAATCCTTTTTCAACGATTTTATACTTATTCAAATTAACATTTTCTGTATTTGCTACCGTGGGCATAAATGTTTTATCTTTATTCAATCCATAAACAGGATAATTTTTGCCATCCTTATTTGTCTTATCAAATATTTTTATATAGTCACCAATTCTCTTATAAAGAGTTTGCCCATGCTTCAACTCCTGTATATAGCTTTGGCAAACTTGCATGAGCGGAGCGGCTATCGCCTCGTTCTGCTCCTTGATTTCTCGCAGAGCCCTCCACGCATTCACTGCTTTCTGCTGCTCGGCAAGGGATGGTAAAGGGATTTCTATATCCAAAAATCTGTTCCAATCTAGATTTGCACGTACACTTGAATCACTAATAAATGCACCATATCTATCGCTTTCTTCCCTATTAAATGTCAAGAAGAAATATTCTGGTAAAACCCCTTTAGTTTCATCTAAAACGAATGTTGTATATGCAGGAGAAATGAGTGCAGGTATATCTTTGTCATATAGACCTATTCGAATACACATATCTCTACCCGTCTGCATACCAGAAAACACAAAAGTTCCTTTTTTTACTACTTTGTACTTACAGGTATCTATACCTTCCATATTGGCAGCAGTTGGCATAAAAGTTTTGTCCTTGTTTATTCCCAATACAGGATAATCATGATTATCCTTGTTTCTCTCATCAACAAGAATAATAAATGAATCTATCTTACTCTGCTTCATATCCCAACACTTTAAACGCATCCACCAATGTACTCTTATTCTTCTCCCAACGCTCATTGAGAGCCTTGTACTCTTTGCTCATCTGCAGCAAAGCCGACTGGTAGTCCATTTCTGTATCTCTATCCACAAACTCGATATATCGACTTGGCACAAGACTAAAGCTTTTCTCGGCTATCTCCTCTTCCTTGGCTGCATAATACAGTTCTGGCATGGCAAAGGTATCATTTTCCGTTGTCTGCCAGGTATGGTAAATGTCGCAAACTTTCTGTATCTGCTCCTCGGTCAACTTGACATACTTCTTCTCGTAGATATTCTTATTCCACGTACGCAGGTCGATGAAGAGTACTTCGCCCTGTCGGTTGCGGAGCAATCTGCCATTACGCATTCCACCCTTCTTGTTGTTGTTCAATATCCACAGGGTTACGCTGATGTCGGTGCTATAGAACATCTGTCGAGGCAGCACGATAATCGCCTCTACCTTGTCGTTCTCTATCAACTTCTGTCGGATAGCCAAGGTATCGCTATCATCCAATGCTCCATTGGCAAGTAAAAAGCCAGCTATACCTTTCTTCACGTTCATCTTGCTCAGGATATGGAGTATCCAACCATAGTTGGCATTGCTCACAGGAGGCACGCCGTAGCCCTTCCAACGGGGGTCGTCGAGCAACTCACCCTCGCCACGCCACTTCTTCAGATTAAATGGAGGATTCGCCATAATGTAATCCATTTTTATATCCTTGTGTTGGTCGTTGGTAAAGGAACTTGCAGCCTTTTCGCCCAAGTTGTAGCTGATACCACGCACGGCAAGATTCATCTTGCAAAGGCGATAGGTGGCAGGTTCGCTCTCCTGACCATACACACTTACCTCCTTGGTATTACCACCATGAGCCTCAATCATTTTCAAGCTTTGCACAAACATACCGCCCGAACCGCAAGCAGGGTCGTAGATTGTACCATCGTACGGCTCCAATAGCGAAGCTATCAGCTCCACGATGCTGTGAGGCGTATAAAACTCGCCCTCTTCCTTATCGGCGTTGATGGAGAACGCCTGTAAGAAATATTCATAAACACGACCTATCAAGTCGTGCTCCTTGAACTTGTCAGGGTCTATCTTGTTGATTTCATCGCACACTTTCTTCAGTACGCCTGAATCCAACGCTGTTTTTGTAAAAATCTGCTGTGGCAGCGCATTCTTCAATGGGCGCACAGGGTTGTCGTTCGTATCCTTGCCAGTCTCGATATCCTCCAACTTCTTGATGCACTTATCGAAGGCAAGAGCCATATCAGTGGAGTTCAACTCGATAAGATGATCCCATAAACAATCCTCTTCCAAGAAGAATACACCATCCTTCTGGTAAGAGTTAGGACTTTTCAACTTCAGCCGAATGAAATTTTCATCGAAGCCCTTGGCTGCGTTTTCTTCCCAGATTACTTTCTGTTGCTGACAGAATCGGTCGCCCAAGAACTTGATGAAAACAAGAGTAAGTAACAAGTCACGCTTGTCGGTCATCTGCGCCTTGCCACGAAGATAGTCTCTACAGTTGAACAATATATTTTCTAAGGTTTCCTCCTTCACCTTCTTTGTTGTTGCTTTCTTTGCCATTTTATATTTTATGAGAAAATAAGTCTTTTGCAATTAGATACTAACATTCAGTGTGAACACATTTCCCCCTGGCAAATCCTCCAAGGTTATCACCCACTCTATCTTCCCATCCTCTGGGTCGACATCAATAGCATACGCCGTGCCCTCCTGCTGTCCGTCGAAGCGCACGTCGAAGCGCCAGAGACCGTTCTTCAAAATCTGGTCTCTGGTAATCTTAATGGTTGAAATCTTGGAGATATCTATGCCGAGACGCTTGGCTATCTCCTGATAGCTAAGCACCCATCGGGTCTTACCTTTAGAAATGTATTCATAGGCGATGCCATCCTTGGTGAAGCCGATACCCTCAGTATCGGTAATGGCATAATAACTGGGAGCCTCGCTGTCGGCAGGTGGGCTGACAACCAGGTCGATATCGGAACTTACATCATCCTTGCTGCAACTGGCAAGGGCAAGCGTAAAAAATGCGGCTACAAGAGCCAGCTTCCCCAATATGGGGGGGGGTAAATTTACTGATAATCATAATGTTATCGTTTTACTATTATTGATGTGGCTATATACCACACCACAAAGATACGATTTCTTTTTGAAACTGCCAAAGATTTCGGGAGAAAGTTTAGAAAAAAGTTACTCAAGTTTCTCAAGCGGTTTTAAGTACGGACTAAAGGGCTAAAAAACTCCTAACCCCTTCAGGGTGTGTAGGACTAAAAGGTTATTCAGTATTCAGTATTCAGTTTTTTTCGCGATAGTTACC
>ULTU01036712.1_pt1 | contig 11624 bp, 8 predicted proteins | sample 1957861 | NCBI WGS metagenome assembly ULTU01 (sample SAMEA4835742, study PRJEB28245) | human gut metagenome | biome: gut microbiome; material: fecal sample | place: Denmark | collected 2008
TCAATGCCTTCAGACCACCGGAGGACTTACTTGCGATGTAGGTGATATGGCATGCCCAGTAGGTCCAGCCTGCATAGTACGCAAGCTTCGGTCCTGTCGTCTTCAGAATCCATGAGCTCACACCACCACCGGACTCCTTAAATGCGGAACCCAGCTCACCGACCATCAGTGCGTATGGTACGAAGTAAAGCGCAAACATGAGGATCCAGCTGAAAATAACCTGGATACCGTTGAAGTAGATGAAGCCGTTCAGTACATTTCCGAAGCCCCAGACCGTCGAAAACGCCATGAACGCGAGCGTCGTCCATTTAATGTGTTTTGAATCCATATGTATACTCCTTTTTTGTTGTTTAGCGAAACGAATTCAGATTTCGCTTTGTTTTGAAAGCCCGGTGATCAGCATTCGCCTGTTCCACGGGCTCATCCACACATGATCATGATCAGAAGATCAGTCTGTAATTGCCGTCCCCGTTCCCTTCGAAGCTCGAGCTGAACAGTACACGCGCAGCCTCGATCAGATACGCAGTATCCCGCGCACCGGCCGTCTCATACGGAGAGTGCATCGCGAGCTGTGGCAGTCCGATATCGACGGTGTTCAGCGCAACCTGTGCCTGGGAAATATTTCCGAGTGTCGAGCCACCGAGCATATCGGAGCGGTTTGTGAAGGTCTGGTACGGCACCTCTGCCTTTTTGCAGATTGCGCGCATCACAGCGCCGGAAACACCATCGGTCGTATACTTCTGGTTCGCGCTGTACTTGATGACGATTCCCCGGTTCATATACGGGCGGTTGGTCGGATCTGCCTTCTCTGCATGGTTCGGATGCACGGCATGTGCATTATCTGCAGATACCATGAAGCTCGAAGCGATGCTCATGAGGTACTGCTCCTCGCTGCGTCCCATCGCGCGGCTGATGCGCTGGAGTGTATCTTTCAGGAAGGTGCTGGCGGCACCCTGTTTCGTACCGGAGCCGACCTCCTCGTTATCATAGACACAGTGAACAGCGATGGACTGTTTCAGCTCGGCCGCGAGGAAGCCCTTCAGAGATGCAAATGCACACTGGAGATCATCCAGACGTCCACTTGCGATGAACTCGCCATGGAGGCCGAGCGTCGTTCCCTTCATGCGGTTATACAGGAAGAGATCCGTATCCAGGATGTCCTCCACCTGCACAGCTGCCTCGTCTGCGATCAGCTGCATGAACTGGTTCTTCTCCTCCCCCTGCTCACAGAACAGCGGTAGCATATCCACCTGTGCATTAAATGCATAACCGTCGTTGACCTGACGATTCATATGGATCGCCACGTTCGGAATGATGAGAAGATCGCGATCAACATTGACCAGCTTCGTCGCGATGCCCTCCTCCGTCTGAACGACTACACGACCGGCAACGGAAAGCGGACGATCCAGCCATGGTGCACAGAGCATACCGCCATACTTCTCGACATTCAGCTTGACATAGCTGTTGTCCACGACGATCTCTGCGTTCGTCTTGATCTTAAAAACCGGTGAATCGCAGTGGCTCGCCATGATCTGGAAGCCCTTATACTCACCCTCCGGTATACGAAAGGCGATGATGGCCGAATCGTTCCGTGTCACATAGTAGCCATGGCCCTCGGACAGTGTCCACGGGCAGCCCTCATAGAGACGGGTGAAGCCAGCGTCCTCGAGTTCCTTCTGCATATTGGCTACTGCATAAAATGCATTCGGGCTATGATCCAGAAAATGGAGCAGTTCCCTATTCACTTCCTGATGATTCATTTTCTATCCTCACAATCTGTGTAAAACATGACGATTATTCACGAGTAGAATATGTCTTATTCGTAAAAATTATATTATAGCTTCGTTAATTTCGCAACAAAATTATAAAAAAATTATAAACTGACGCAGGATAAGCACCAAAAGCGGCATACAAAAACCGCGTTATTGCGCACTTTTCAACACAATAACGCGGTCCTGTACTGTTTATATAATTATGAGAAATCCTTCATTTTCTGCATAATTTCACAGCAGATCGTCTCTACATCCTTCCCGTCCGTCGCGACGCATATATCCGCTGCCGCCTCATACGCCGGTCGGCGCTTCTCCTGCAGCATACGGATATACGCGACATCCATATGTCCGTTCAGAATCGGTCGATCCGTCGAATTCTTCACCCGAAGAAGCGTCGTTTCCGGAGTTGCCGTCAGAAAAACGATCACGCAGGATTTCCGCAGATTCTCAACATTTTCCGGATTCATCACGAGACCACCGCCGCAGGAGATCACCGCAGCATGTACATCCTGAAAACGCAGCACCACGTCGTGCTCGAGCTGCCGGAAATACGCCTCTCCATCCGTCGCAAAAATCTCCGTAATCGGACGTCCCTCCTGGCGCACGATTTCCTGATCCGTATCGATCTCGGTCAGTCCATACCGCGCTCTGAGCCCATGGGATACTGTCGTTTTTCCGGCACCCATAAATCCGATCAGCGCGATGTTTTTCATTCCTTCTGTTTTCGATTCTATATGATTCGCAGCCATAATCCCCCTTCTGCCTGAAGCATGCATGCTGTAAACACGCATGCAGACATCTCCTGCCGTACGTTTCATCATCACTACATCTGTGAAGCACGTGTATCACAATGCTCCTATTGTAACAGAAGAATTCTTTTTTTCACACAAAAACACCGGAGAATGTCGAGGACAGTCTCCGGTGTTTATCATCACTTATTTAATCCACGATCCTGTGAAATTACTTTCTCGGATTGTTGATTTCCGCCTGTGCTGCTGCAAGTCTTGCTACCGGTACACGGAACGGTGAGCAGGATACATAGTCGAGGCCGATGTTGTGGCAGAACTCTACAGAAGAAGGATCGCCGCCGTGCTCGCCGCAGATACCGCAGTGGAGGTTCGGGTTCACCGGCTTACCAAGCTTCAGTGACATATCCATGAGCTTACCAACACCCTTCTGATCGAGCTTTGCGAACGGATCCTGCTCGTAGATCTTGGTGTCATAGTAGCTGTTCAGGAACTTACCGGCATCATCACGTGAGAAGCCGAAGGTCATCTGTGTAAGGTCGTTTGTACCGAAGCAGAAGAAATCAGCCTCTGCAGCGATCTCGTCAGCTGTAAGAGCAGCTCTTGGGATCTCGATCATGGTACCAACCTCATACTTGAGCTCTACGCCAGCCGCTGCGATTTCCTCGTCTGCGGTCTTTACCACGATGTCCTTCACGAACTTGAACTCCTTCACCTCGCCAACGAGCGGAATCATGATCTCCGGAACGAGGTTCCAGTCAGCATGTGCCTTCTTTACCTCGATGGCTGCACGGATGATCGCCTGTGTCTGCATAACTGCGATCTCAGGATAGGTTACGGTCAGACGGCATCCTCTGTGACCCATCATCGGGTTGAACTCGTGGAGACCGGTAATGATCGCCTTGATCTGCTCAACCGTCTTGCCCATCTTCTCTGCAAGTGCCTTGATCTCCGGCTCCGTGGTCGGAACGAACTCGTGAAGAGGCGGATCCAGGAAACGAATGGTAACAGGGTTGCCTTCCATCGCCTCGAAGAGCTGTCTGAAGTCATCCTGCTGATACGGCTCGATCTTCTCGAGTGCCTTCTTACGCTCTTCAACCGTATCGGAGCAGATCATCTCACGGAATGCTTCGATTCTCTCCGGGTCGAAGAACATGTGCTCTGTACGGCAGAGGCCGATACCCTCCGCACCGAGCTCACGTGCCTTTGCAGCATCGCGCGGTGTATCCGCGTTGGTTCTTACGCCGAGCTTTCTATACTTATCAGCCCAGCCCATGATACGACCGAAGTCGCCGGAAATCTGAGCATCTACGGTAGCGATCTTACCCTCGTAGATGTTACCGGTTGTACCATCGATGGAAATGAAATCTCCCTCCTTGATGGTCTTTCCGCCGAGTGTGAACTTCTTGTTCTCCTCATCCATCACGATATCACCGCAGCCGGATACGCAGCACTCACCCATACCACGGGCAACAACGGCTGCATGGCTGGTCATACCGCCACGAACGGTCAGGATACCCTCGGAAGACTTCATACCTGTGATATCCTCTGGGGAAGTCTCGAGACGAACGAGAATCACCTTCTCGCCACGTGCGTTCCACGCCTCTGCATCCTCTGCAGTGAAGACGACCTTACCACATGCAGCTCCTGGGGAAGCACCGAGGCCCTTACCCATCGGAACCGCTGCCTTCAGCGCATCCTTATCGAACTGCGGGTGAAGAAGTGTATCGAGGTTACGTGGATCGATCATCGCAACGGCTTCCTTCTCGCTTCTCATGCCCTCATCTACGAGGTCGCAGGCGATCTTCAGCGCAGCCTGTGCGGTTCTCTTACCATTTCTGGTCTGCAGCATGTACAGCTTACCGTGCTCAACGGTAAACTCCATATCCTGCATATCTCTATAATGCTTCTCGAGGGTCTCGCATACCTTTACGAACTCTGCGAATGCCTCCGGGAACTTCTGCTCCATCTCCTGGATGTGCATCGGTGTACGAACACCTGCTACGACGTCCTCGCCCTGTGCGTTCGTAAGGAACTCACCGAAGAGGCCCTTTGCACCGGTAGCCGGATCTCTCGTGAAGGCTACACCGGTACCACAGTCATCACCCATGTTACCGAATGCCATGGACTGTACGTTTACAGCAGTACCCCAGGAATATGGGATATCGTTGTCACGACGATAAACGTTTGCACGTGGGTTATCCCATGAACGGAATACGGCCTTGATTGCGCCATAGAGCTGTGCCTTCGGGTCTGCCGGGAAGTCCTCACCGAGTGCTTCCTTATACTTCGCCTTGAACTGCTCTGCGAGATCATGAAGATCCTCTGCGCTCAGCTCGACATCGAGCTTTACACCCTTCTCTTCCTTCTTCTTATCGATCAGCTTCTCAAACTCGCTCTTGGAAACTTCCATAACGACATCTGAGTACATCTGAATAAATCTTCTGTAGGAATCCCATGCCCAACGTGGGTTACCGGACTTCTCAGAAAGAACCTTTACAACGTCCTCGTTAAGACCAAGGTTCAGAATGGTGTCCATCATACCCGGCATGGAAGCACGTGCACCGGAACGTACCGATACCAGAAGCGGATTCTCGTGATCACCGAACTTCTTACCGGTAATCTCCTCCATCTTTTTGATATGCTCGTCGATCTGACCCATGATCTCCGCATTGATCTCACGACCGTCCTCGTAGTACTGTGTGCAGGCCTCTGTCGTGATGGTGAAGCCCTGTGGAACCGGGAGACCGATATTGGTCATCTCTGCAAGGTTTGCACCCTTACCACCCAGAAGCTCACGCATGTCTGCGTTACCCTCCGTGAACAAGTAAACCCATTTCTTAGCCATCGCTTATCCTCCTAATCCTATGTATGTTGATGAGTGCATCTCTTAAAAAAAGGCCGTACACATGGACGGCGATCTCTACAAAACGACTCATACGATTTAACCCATGTTGAGGAAAAATCTCTATTCGAATTATACTTTAGGAAAAATTGTTAGTAAAGTCTGAACGGGAAATGTAAACGTTTACATCGCGAATTATTTTTTCCACGCAAAAAAGCCTAAGAAATTCCATCGTAAATCGAAGAATTTCAAAGGCTTTAGCAATCTGGGCAGTTCACAGTCAGACCTTAAAGCGGTATCCGACACCCCAGATGGTTTCGATATACTGTGGCTTCGCAGAATCCATCTCGATCTTCTCGCGGATCTTCTTGATATGCACCGTGACGGTCGCGATGTCACCGACGGAATCCATCTTCCAGATCTCCTTGAAGAGCTCCGCCTTCGTGTATACATGATTCGGATGCGAGGCGAGGAAGCAGAGAAGGTCGAACTCCTTCGTCGTAAAGGTCCGCTCCTCTCCGTTCACGAATACGCGGCGGGCACTCGGATCAATCTTCAGTCCATGAATCTCGATGACCCCGCTCTCCTCCCGGCCGCTGCCGACGAGACGTGCATACCGTGCCATGTGCGCCTTCACCCGTGCCACCATCTCCGAAGCAGAAAACGGCTTCGTCACATAATCATCGGCACCGAGACCAAGCCCTCGGATCTTATCGATATCATCCTTCCGTGCAGAAACGATGATGATCGGTATATCCTTCACCTCCCGGACCTCCTTACATACCTGGAAGCCGTCCTTTCCCGGCAGCATCAGATCCAGGATGATGAGTGCATAATCGCCCTCCAGTGCCTTCTGAAGACCGGTATCACCATCCGATGCGATATCGACGGAAAAACCGGAAATCTCCAGATAATCCCGCTCCAGCTCCGCAATCGACTGCTCATCCTCTATAATCAGTATGTTCTTCTTATCCTCATCCATAGTTTACGCCTCCTTCGGGCTCTTGATGTATTTACGTAAAACGAAATGAATCGTGGTTTCCTCGCCCTCCTTCGAGCTCGCCCAGATCCGTCCGCCACTGTCCTCTACGATCTTCTTCACGATGGAAAGGCCGATACCGGATCCCCCCTTCATCGAATTGCGCGAGCTGTCCGCCCGGAAGAAACGCTGGAAAATATACGGCAGATCCGAGCGCGAGATACCCTTTCCGTTATCCCGGATATTTACCTGGATGAAATCCCCGGCATCCTCCAGACTCAGCGCGATCTCCTTTTCTTCCTTATCCATATATTTCACAGAATTCGAAATGATGTTACTGATCACCTTCCGGAGCTGCTCCGGATCCGCGATCATCTCCACCTCCGGGTCGATCGTATTGCGATAGCTGAATCGGATTCCCTGCGAATCCATATCGAGTCCGATCTCCTCCGCACAGTCCTGGAAATAATCCTTCACACAGATATGCTGAAAATCATACGGGATCTTATCCGACTCGACCTTCACATAGTAGCGCAGCTCGTCGATCAGGCGATCCATCTCCGCCGCCTTGTTGTTGATGGTCCGAATATACTTCCGCTGCATCTCCGGACTGCTGGCGACCCCATCGAGCAGGCCCTCGCTGTAGCCCTTGATCGCCGTCAGCGGCGTCTTCAGATCATGGGCAATGTTGGAGACCAGCTCTCGGTTGGCTGTATCGTTTCGTATCTTCTCCTCCTGGGTTTCCTTGAGACGAATCCGCATCTCATCGAAGGCCTGCATCAGCTCACCGAACTCGTCGTTCGTCTCTGCTTCCAGCGTGAAATCGAGGTCTCCGGACTCGATGCGCTTCGCCGCCGCCTTCAGCTCATCGACCGGACGCACGATCCCCATATAGATCCAGCAGATCAGAAAAAGACCTGCAAGAATCAGAATCGCCATATTCGTTCCCATCGTGATGTCTCCGCGGAACATCAGAAACATCAGCACCAGTGGCAGCACCGTGCTGACGAAGAAGCTGACGCCCACACGCCCCATCAGTCCTATATGCTTCATAAGCATCCTCTCCTGTCTCAATCCTCTTCTACTATACAGGATTATATTATAATTTCCATATGTTACGAATTTGTGAAGTAAACCTCCGTCGAGAGCCCAAACACTCCGTTTACCAAAAGGCCCACCCCGAATCCCGGGATGGGCCTCTATACAGACGCTATAAAAACTTAGAATGCGAGCTTCTCCTCGAAGTAGCTCTTCAGCTGATCGATCGGAATACGCTCCTGTGCCATGGAATCACGCTCACGGATCGTGACGCAGTGATCGTTCTCCGAATCGAAATCATAGGTTACGCAGTACGGTGTACCGATCTCATCCTGTCTTCTGTAACGCTTACCGATGTTTCCACGGTCGTCGTACTCGACGTTCCAGTACTTCGCAAGCTCATCATGGATGGCCTGTGCCGGCTCTGCCAGTTTCTTCGAAAGCGGAAGGATACCTACCTTTACAGGTGCGATGGCCGGATGGAAACGAAGGACAGTACGCTCATCGCCGCCCTCCAGCTCTTCCACATCATATGCTGCGCAGAGGAAGGCAAGGGTGACACGATCCGCACCGAGGGACGGCTCAATAACATACGGGATGTAATGCGTGTTGGTCTCCTCATCGAAGTAGGTCATATCCTGACCGGAGGTCTTCTCGTGCTGTCCGAGATCGTAATCGGTTCTGTCCGCGATACCCCAGAGCTCGCCCCAGCCAAACGGGAAGGTGAACTCGAGATCGGTGGTTGCCTTCGAATAGAAGCAGAGCTCCTCCGGAGAGTGATCTCTGGCACGAAGCATATTCTTCGGAATGCCGAGCGAAAGCAGCCAGTCAAGACAGAACTGCTTCCAGTATGCAAACCACTCGAGGTCCGTATCCGGCTTACAGAAGAACTCGAGCTCCATCTGCTCGAACTCTCTCGTACGGAAGGTGAAGTTACCCGGTGTGATCTCGTTACGGAAGGACTTACCGATCTGACCGATACCGAACGGAAGCTTCTTACGGGAAGAACGCTGTACATTCTTGAAGTTTACGAAGATACCCTGTGCGGTCTCCGGACGGAGATATACGGCATTCTTCGCATCCTCTGTAACGCCCTGGAAGGTCTTGAACATGAGGTTAAACTGACGGATACCCGTGAAGTTATGCTTACCGCAGGTAGGACATGGAACCTGATGCTCCTCGATAAACGCTTCCATCTCTTCCTTCGACATCGCATCCGCGGAACCACCGATATCGATGCCGTTGGCCTCTGCGAAATCCTCGATCAGCTTATCTGCACGGAAACGCTCGTGGCACTCCTTACAGTCCATCAGCGGATCAGAGAAGGATGCGAGATGTCCGGATGCGACCCAGGTCTGCGGGTTCATCAGGATCGCGCAGTCGATACCGACGTTATATTTGGACTCCTGGATAAACTTCTTCCACCAGGCTCTCTTTACGTTGTTCTTTAACTCAACGCCGAGATTGCCGTAGTCCCAGGTGTTTGCGAGACCACCGTAGATCTCAGAACCCGGATAAACAAAACCTCTTGACTTCGCAAGAGAAACGATGGTGTCCATGGTGTAATTCTTTGGCATGTTTTCCTCTTTCTGTCGCCGGAGTGCGACCAAGAATAAAGTTAATCAGTACTGCGCCGCTAGACGCTTCATCCAACTATACATCGGGACCGCCGAAAAATCCAGCCCCTGCCTGTTTTTGCGCCCGTACAAACAGACGTCGCGTTACAGTGCTTTCAGGATATCGAGCGAACGGAAGTGGTACGGCAACGCGTCGCGGAGCACGAGATCAACATTCTGCGAAAACTCGATGAGCACGCCCGGTGTCAGCGTGAAGGTGTAGAGCTTCGCGAGCGGTGCCTCCAGTACATACTGCCAGGCATAGCAGCAGGCGTCGGAGGCCTCGAGTGGCGGCAGCTCTGTGTACTCGCCATTTAAAAGGAGCACCCGAAGCTCGTAGATACGCCGTACCAGCTCATTCGGGATACTCTCCTTCAGAATCGCCCGGAGCGACAGGTAGATGAGATTCACCAGCTCCTCCGCCGGAAGATTCTCCTGGGCGACGAGCTCGGCCAGCTCCAGCAGATACGAGCCGTAGCAGGCATGGACGAGATCGAGGGCGATGTCCTCGAAATACTCGTTCACCTTCACCGAGCGGAGATTATAGCCGGCCCTTCCCTTCGTCACGCTGAACGCACCGAAAACGAAATTCCGTGTCGCCGCCATGAGCGGGGAACCCGGCTTCTTCGCGCCCGACGCCCAGACGGTGATCTTTCCCTGCTCCTTCGTGAGAACACAGAGCCGCTTATCAAAATCACGGGACGAGGCCGAGTTCAGCACCAGCCCGTGAAAAACAAGTTCCTCCTGCATGGCGCTCAGGTCTCGTCCTTAAAGCCGTAGTTCTTCAGGAAGGTATCCGAATCACGCCAGTCCTTTCGTACCTTGACGAAAAGCTGGAGATTCACCTTATCCTCCGTCATCCGCTCGATCTGGATACGGGCACCGGTACCGATGCGCTTCAGCATCGCGCCGCCCTTTCCGATGATGATACCCTTATGCGCATCCCGCTCGCAGACGATGGTCGCCTTGATGTCCCAGATGCCGGTCTTCCGCTGGTGCATCTCGTCGATCAGCACCGCGATGCCATGTGGTACCTCATCCTTCAGCTTCCGGAGCGCCTGCTCACGAATCAGCTCACCCGCGATCTCACGCATCGTCTGATCCGTCACGGTGTCCTCATCATAGTAACGAGGCCCTTCCGGAAGGTACTGGAAAATTACCTTCTTCAGTTCGTCAATGTTTCGGGCCCGCGCGGCAGAGACCGGAACGATCTCTGTGAAATCCATAAGATCACGATACTTCTCGATGGCCGCCGTCAGCTCGACCGCCGGATCCTTCAGGGTATCGATCTTATTGATCACGAGGATCTTCGGCTTGTCGTACTTCTTCATCACCTCCGCGATGTGCTGCTCTCCGGCGCCGATATAGGTGGTCGGCTCCACGAGCCAGACGATGACATCGACGTCCTCGAGGGTTTTCTCCGCCACATGGTCCATGTACTCGCCGAGCTTATTGGCCGCCTTGTGAATACCCGGCGTGTCGAGAAAGATGATCTGGCCGCGCTCGTCGTCATAGACCGTCTGGATACGGCCACGGGTCGTCTGTGGCTTCTCCGAGGTGATGGCGATCTTCTGGCCGATCACGTGATTCATCAAGGTTGATTTTCCTACATTCGGGCGCCCCACGAGCGCCACAAAGCCTGTCTTGATCATTTAAAAAGCTCCTCTGTTGTCAGGAAGAGATCCTGATGTGCATCGATTTCTGTTCCACTGCCGATGGTGCAGCCGGCACCGGTCGCCAGCACCGCCTCCACATAGTCTGAAAGTGCGCGGATATCCTCTACCGTCGTCGCGAGCACCTGGTCGCGCTCTCGCTGCAGTGCCTCGTTCGACACATGGGAGAGGAAGGCGCTGACGCTGAGGGCGGCAACATTGGCGTTCGTACGTGGCGTATCCAGCTCACTGATGGCGCCGATGATGTACTTCGTCATATCCCGCTCACTCGCGCTGAAGCTCCGGATATACGCCGGAAGCGCCTCATAGCAGGCCAGGGTCTCCTGGAGGTGCGGATCCCGGTAGGAGCAGAGATAGCCCTCACCGGAGCGGCCGAAGCCGGCCATGCAGCCATAGGCGCCGCCCTTTACACGGAGATTGAGCCAGAGATAGTCGTAGTTCAGAATCATCTTCAGTACGCGCAGGGCACCGGTATACGGATGCTTCGTCGGATCGTACCAGCCGGCCCGGGCGACATAATTTACCTGAGACGGGGTCCGGAAGCCCTCGTTCCGACTACCGTGGAGGATGAGCTGCGGCTTCTCTTCAGCGGCTTCTGTATGGGTACCGGCGATATAGTCTGCATCCAGTACCTCGCGGAGCAGCTCCTTCTCACGAAGATCACGGCGGTAGTTTTCCTTCCATGTCGGATAGATCTGCTCGAACGCCGCGATGCCCTGTGGCTCCGCCGTTATCGACACAAACATATTCTCAAGGCGGAACAGCTTATCCGCGATCTCCCAGAGCTTTCGGCCGAGGGTCGTCGGATCCGCATGGAAGGCCTCCGCGATGCGGTTGATGAAGTGGTAGTAGCTGATGCCGCCCACGAGGTCCTGGTACCGTCCAGTGCCGGAGAAGCAGGCGCTTGCGCGGTTCACGGCATAGCTGTGGCCGGCGCCCTCGATCTTCATCCGCT
>ULTU01005579.1_pt1 | contig 11623 bp, 13 predicted proteins | sample 1957861 | NCBI WGS metagenome assembly ULTU01 (sample SAMEA4835742, study PRJEB28245) | human gut metagenome | biome: gut microbiome; material: fecal sample | place: Denmark | collected 2008
CAACGATAGCTCTCCGCTATCGTTTTTTTGTGAAGCATTTGGTGCTTTAGCGTATTTTTGATACAATAAAGCCAGTACAAACTTGGATTCTAGTATTGCGTACTTCGATTAAGAGGACTTTCCATCGACATACAAATGCAGTCAGAATTAGCGTCGTAGCGACTTGCTTCCCCCTTTGGGGGAAGTGCCGAAGGCAATAGGGGCATGCTAGCGGTATAGTGTACTATGTTGAATAGTCCGATGCTATCGATATTCCAACACTTTCATGCAATACCGCTGCGTAGCCCCCTCAGCCCTTCGGGCAGCTCCCCCGATGGGGAGCCAAGAACGTTCCACCATTTCTCACTAAGTTCAGAAGTTAACAAATCGCTATACTAGCCCCTATTCACTTACATCTACGAGGCCCCATCATGCTTATCCCTTACACTGCGCCGGCCGAGCTCTATCGGCAGGACATGGAAATCAAGAAATCGATCTTTATCACGCACATCCTGCCTGTCAACTCGGAAGAAGAAGCACAGCAGGCACTCGCTGATTTCAGAAAGAAATACAAGGACGCCACGCACAACTGCTACGCATGGCGCATCAATGCGGAGCGCATCCTTGAAAAATCGGGCGATGACGGCGAGCCGCAGGGCACGGCGGGACACCCCATGCTCCATGTGCTCCAGATGCGAAAGCTCACGAATGTACTCGCGGTCGTCACCCGCTACTTCGGCGGCATCAAGCTCGGTGCGGGCGGTCTCACAAGGGCCTACAGCGGCGCGCTCTCCGATGCCGTGAAGGCGGCGCCCATCGTCACATATACGCCGTATGCCCGCTATACCGTGACCCTCCCCTACACCGCAGTCGGCGGCTTTGAAAATTACATCAAAGACAAGGACATCCGCGTCCTAGACCGTGCCTTCGCAGCCGAAGTGCAGGTGACCTTCCTCACCCTGCCCGAAGAAGCGAAGACGCATCTCAAATTCCTGACAGACCTCACAGGCGGGAAAGCCGTCATCGAAGAGGACGGGGAGGAGTATGTGAAGGTGAGAGACTAAAGCCGTAGAAAAAACGCCGCACCACCCCCGCCGGACCTGTCCCTTGGCTCCTTCCCCCATTTTTTTGAAAAAATTTTCAAAAAAAATCCGCAATGACATCATCTGTCCTGTCCATTTGGTATCCTATATACAGAGAGCTGGATCGCCCCAAACTCCTTTTCTAAACTCTCAACTCTCAACTCATTTTGATTTCCCAAGGCGATCCAGTTCTCGCCTTTTTAGGGAAACGGTATGGCAAAAGGCCTGCACAATAAAAAGCCCGATGAAAGATCCCCTGTCTTTCATCGGGCTTTTTGCTTACTCCATGCCAAAAGGCTCGTTTCCGCTGCCAGGGAGCTTGAAGATCCCTGCCCCCCATAAGAAGAGTAAAAAATCCGGTGCGTGCTTTTCCCAGTTATCCAGGAATGCTTCATATAATTTTTCCATGATCTCCACCTCTCTGTCCTTTACCATACACTCTTTGTATTACCGCACAGGCATCCTGCTATGATACGTTCATGCGGATAAGATACATTCCGTTCTGCTTGTATCATAGCATGAAAAAAGCGGATGAATCCATCCACAATTCATCCGTCTTGTGCGTTACCATATATTTATTTTAAAGTGTGCCGTAAAAGGCAATCGGAAAGAAATGCCCATCACTATCCCCCGAAGTATTTCTTCACAAATCCCACGTCCCCCACGCCCCACCGGGTTCCGGCGAGGTAGGAGAGGGGCCCTGCCTCTTTTCCGAAGTCGCAGGAGATCTCCGCCGAGCAGAGAAGCTGGCGTTTTTCCTTGTAGCTGCGGTTCGTCGTCTTCACGCCGTACTTGTCATCGCCCAAAAGCGGATGCCCGACATGCGCCATCTGGCTGCGGATCTGATGGGTACGACCGGTGATGAGGTGGCACTTCACGAGCGAAAGACCGCTCCTGTACGCGAGACGTTCGTACTCTGTGATGGCCGTCTTCGATCCCTTCACAGGTTCGTCCGTGACGAAGACCTGATTCTTTTTCGCATCCTTGAAGATCTGATGGGTGAGCGTCCCGTGTCCCGGCTCGATCTTTCCAAGGACGACCGCGAGATAGGACTTGCTGATCTTGCGGTCACGGATGAGACGGCCGAGGAGGTCACGGATCTCTTCTGTCTTTGCAAAAAGGAGGAGCCCCTCGGTATTGAAATCGATGCGATGCACGGGATAGGCCGCCACGCCGCCCTTCTGCAGGAGGGCGAAAGAGACGCGCGAGAGCATGGTATCCTTTTCCTTCCCCGTGATGTCAAGCGTTAAGATGCCGGCAGGCTTGTACACGACAAGAAGGTTTTCATCCTCGTAAAGAATGCGGACAGGGCGCAGCGCATCGCGCTTCTCCAGCACGAAGGAGCGGACTTCGTCGCCGGCAGAGAGACGGAAGGCTGCCTCCTCCTTTCGGCCATTCACTTTGATCTTCTTCGTGCGAAGAGCTTTCATGAAAAAAGCGCGCGGCCAGTGCTTCTTCTCCATCAGAAACTGGTCTAAGCGCTTGCCCTCCTCCGATTTTTTGATCGTAAATATTTCCATGATCGTCTCCTTAGTAATCGGCGGTCATACTGATGATCCGCCATGGCAGGCATCCTCTGCCATTTTCTTTAGCTCATCCTTGGTGTGTCCGGTCGCGAGCCGCGCCATCGTCTCCACGACTTCTGCTTCATGCTCGCCCGCGATGTCAAAGGCGCCGCAGAGCAGTTGTGAGTATGAGGTGATCACTTCGCGCCGGCGGTCTTCTTCTATCGCCGCGGAGAGGCGGCCGTCTCTGGTCATCTGTATTTTCATGGTGATTGAGATTCTTTTCGGTGTCATAGTCCCTCCTGCATTTCTCTTTATAGTACAGGATGACAAAGATTTTGGCTAGAGGCACCGGGGAAAAGCAAGTACCATGGCGGCAAAATGACGGGAAAGCCCTCCATCCCCCTCCGCAAGATGCAGCTTATCGCCGGTAAGATGCAAAGGATAGACTGTAAATCATCATAAATATTTTTAATTGGCTATCATTTATAGGTTCTTCTATAATGAAATCATGCAAAGCATTCCCTGTTGTGATGAGGGAGGATCCGCCATGAACAATCTGGACTACTTGGAATATGAAGGCTCGCGGCTTTTAGACTATGCGATGAAAACATACAGTAAAGCTTCCACCGGCTCGCTGGTGAATGATATCGAGCGCGCCGCCCTTGCAGGACAGAAAGAATTGTCTCTGGCAGAACAGGATGCGCTACAGTCTCTCTCCTTTGAGTATACCCTGTACCGTCTCTACATTGCTCGCTGCATGATCCGTCACCACAAGAGCGGCTTCGGCTGCACTGATGCGATCCTGAAAGGTCTTTCCAGCACGCTGTCTTCCCTGCCCTCTGCGCTCAAAATGCTCGCCCTCGAGCATGATCTGAACGGGTCCTACCTGCTTCTTGGCTGCTATGTAGAAAAGCTGACGAAAGCACATGTGGAAACGATGTTCCAGTGCTACGCTGCCATTGAAAAAGCCTGCGTCACGGGGGATCGCGAAGCGCGCCTCACCTCTTCCATCGAAAGCTCTCTTTTGGCGATGGCCAAGGAAATCAACTTCGTCCCAAATCCTTCCCTGCTTCGTCATCTCATGGAAGAGACCCGGGCTTTCATGCGCGCGCTCTCTCTCCGTCTATCTGAAATGACGCCGGAGAGTGTCCATCACAAGGCGCACGGAAAGACGCTCGTCCATACGCACCACTCCGTCTTCTCCCGTGAAAACTATGAAACACATCTACCCGTCCCTCACTCTCATCGCCGGCATCATGACCGGATTCCTCTTCATGTTCGCCTGACAAGGGATGGGATTCCCATTTCCTCAAAATAAAAAAGGGGCTGTGAAGAAATGAATCCTCATTTCTTTACAGCCCCTTTTTACTTTGCTTTCATTTGGTTCAATGTTCAGGGTTCAGGGTTCAGGGTTCAAGGTTCAAGGTTCAGGGTTGAGGGTTGAGGTGGCGGCTTCGCCGCCTTTTTTTAGAAGATGGTATTCTCGTATCGCCTTTTCTTGTTTCACTCATCGCCTGTGCTATAATACAGAAAGGTATCTTGCAGCGGCTTGGTGTCCCTCTATTTCATACGGAGGGAGGCTGAGTATCATGAGCAGATTTGAGATCTTGTATCTTCTGATTGCTTTCGCTACCCTTCTGGTCAGCATCTTCAAGTAATCCTGTTTACCTGACATGAAAAAAGCCGCCACCATCGAGTGACTTGCTTCTGTCAGTGACCGGCCTTTCTCATCCTTATACATGGAGAGGCACCGGCGTCACGACACGCTGCATGGTACCTGCCATTTCTTACAGTATAGCACATCTTGGAAGCCGGATTCAAATGAGAAAACAACGACTGGTGACTAGTGACTGGTGACTTGAATGCTACTTCCGGACATCACACATATATATTCGCGGCGAAGCCGCCACCTTCATTCCTCATTCCTCATTCCTCATTCGCGCAAAGTTTTCATTCAGAATCAGTGGACGGCACGCCCCACGGGCTGACCCTCCAAGAAAGGAGCCTCGCCATGGATCATTCACAGTACCTCACCAGTATGGGCATCACCCTCTGCCGGCGGGCGCTTTTTTCCTATACCAGCCAGCCGCAGGGAAGCTACGGACTTCACGTGATCTTCCGAAAATTCGTGAAGGAGAAGAAGATCCTGATGCACGACCGTGATCGGGACAACTGGTGCGCCTTCCTCTCAGACTACATCGTCTTTCGCCTCTACATCGCCAAGTATATCCTGAAGGACTATGCGAAAGACTACACCCCGCTCCTTCATATTTTCGAAGGCATCCATCAGATCGAGGATGCCTTCCCTGCCTTCTTCAGGGAAGAGGCAGACCCGGGGCGTGCGGTCGGCGACCAGTCCTTCCTCCCGCCGGATCTGGATACGCGATACCGGGCAGAGGAAATGGATCATTTCTACAATATCTTCAATGCCGTTTCGACCCAAATGGAAGAAAAACCGCTGGAACGGAATCAGCGGCTGAAAAGCATCATCACGAGCTGTCTCACCATCCTTTCTGAAAAGAATCATGTACCGCTCTACACGCCGATCTTTTATTTCTTCAGTCAGGAAACGCTCCGCTATGCCCAGTTCCTTGCGGATTTTTGCAAAGGCCTCATTCCTGATGAGTTCTACGAGGTCATGCACGCCATGCCCTATCAGGCTGTCAAGAAAGAGGAAGATCCCTTCTATACCAGCTACCATCTCCCTGCCTGCATCGCCATCTTCGTCTCACTGCTCCTCTTCTTCGTCCTCTACGAGGGAGGATGGAACGTGAGCCTCCGCTAGGACATGCACCGCCTTGCCGTTTAGGCATGACCGCCTCCTTCCCTGCGTTCTTTGTTTTTATGTCAAAAAAGGCGATGTGAAATAACGATCATTTCATTTTCGCGTTCCATCTGCCGCGGGGAACTTGCAGCTCTCATAGGAGTAACCGGGAAACCTTATCCCAGCTGTCTTTCATACCATAGTCACCCTATCCGCCCCTTTCGGGCACCTTCCCCTAGAGGGGAAGGCTGCGATACGAGAATACCATCTTCTAAAAAAAGGCGGCGAAGCCGCCACGAGAGCCCTGAACCTTGAACCAAATGAAAGCAAAGTAAAAAGGGGCTGTGAAGAAATGAGGATTCATTTCTTCACAGCCCCTTTTGGGCTTCTATGGGCTTCTATTTCACCATTTCCAAGAATTCTTTTCTGAGCGCGCTGTCCGTCTTAAAAGCGCCGGAGGACGCCAGCGTCCGTGTCTTTGTCCCCGGCTTCTTGATGCCGCGGGCGGTCATGCAGGAGTGTTCCCCTTCGATGAATACGATGACGTCATCGGCATGTGTCACGAGACGCATGATATCGCGGATGTCCGTACCGATGCGTTCCTGCAGCTGAAAACGCTTCGAGACAGCATCTGCGATGCGGGCGATCTTCGAAAGACCTATGACGCGGCCGCGAGGGATATAGCCGACCGCGACCTTCATATTGTACATCAGTGCGATGTGATGCTCGCAGTGGGAAAAGATGTCGATGTCTTTCACCACGACCATATCGCTCTCCGGCGTTTCGAAGGTCTTTTCAAATTCCCGGGCGATATCTTCATTGGATACCGCATTATAAGCAAACTGCTCCGCCATCATGTCCGCAAAGCGCTTCGGTGTCTCGACGAGGCCTTCGCGTGTGGGATCATCGCCGACAGCCTCGATGATGAGCCGCGCAGCTTCTTCCAATTTCTTTAGATCGACCATTATACGCCTCTCCTCTCTGGATCCCAGATGATCTTGTGCAGCTGCACCTGGACCCGGACATCATTCAATCTCTCTCGTCTGACATACTCCACCAGGTCGGCAGGGGCGATGCGTCCCCACACCGGGCTCACATAGAAGGCCGGGTCTTCGCCCTTGTGGAAATGCGCGGCGATGATCGCCTTCATCTCATCCATGTCGACTTTAGAGCTCACGACGAATTTCAGCACATCTTCTTTCCCGAGGAGCCTGAAATTTTCCTCCAGCATCCGTTCCTTCATGCCGCTTCCGCCGCATTTGAAGTCCATCGTGTAGAATGTCCCCTGCGGCCGCTCTGGGAAGAGGGCCACCGCGCCATTCGTCTCGATATTCACCTCATAGCCCTCTTGGCCAAGAACTTCGCACAGATGCCGGATGGGATGGAGCATCGGCTCACCGCCCGTCAGCGTGATCTTCTTCCACGGGAAGGCATGGATGCGGGAAAGAAGCTCTTCTTCCGTCAGCGCTTCAGCCGTGTCCGTGAGCGAGAGCGAATAGGCGGTATCGCAGTAGCTGCAGCGCAGGTTACAGCCCGCAAGGCGCACAAAGATCGCCATGAGGCCCGTGCGTTTCCCTTCGCCGTCGATGCTGTCGAAGATCTCCGTCACGTGGAAGAGCCCGTCATCATAGCGGTACGCTTCAGTCTTTTTCATACGTTGCCACATTCCCTTCCGTCTCCTGCACCGACACGCGGATACAGTGAGGAATGCGGTCGCAAAGCCACTTCGCGATGTTCTCCGCCGTCGGATTCAGTCCCCCCAAGACATCGTTAATGACATGGTGGTCGAACTGGTTCACGATCTCCTTGATCTTGGAGAAATCCACGACCATGCCATTGTGGTCGAGCGTGTCATTCTGCACCGTGACCGTAATGATCCAGTTGTGTCCATGGAGATTCGTACACTTGCTTTCATAGTCCAGGTGCAGGAAATGTGCACCGGATACTTCGATTCGTTTCGTTACTGTAAACATAGATTGTCGTCCTTATATGAATGGGTAGTTAGCCCGTAGGGCGTGCTGCCCTTTGATTACGTTTGAAAAGCACACTTGAATGAGAAATTAGAAATGCGAAATGGTGGTACGGCGCATAAAAATTAGAAGCGCCGCGGAAATTTGAAACTAGCGGTTTTCTCGTATCGTAAACCTAATCTCTAGCTACCAGTCACTAGTCATTCGAGGCCACGCATCCTTGCTTTCAAACTTGTGGTGGTAGCCCTTTCCCATATCGTCATCCCGAGCGCAGCCGAGGGATCTTTCTTGCACTACGGTCAGTATCACATAGGCAATGGCAGGGAAACGACGCCTTGGCGCTACACTATTTAAGGAAGATGATGACAAAGCTATGTATAAAAATCCATATGAAATCCGACTCTGCGATTGAATCAGCGTTTCCTTAGGTATTTCTGCTTCCACACATTCTTTGTTTATCGGTCTGCAAGGAAGATTTCTCGCTTACGCTCGAAATGACGATATGGGAGTCTGATGTCTCCTAGTCTCCCAGTCTCCTCATCCCTGTTTTCAAACATTTCTCATTTCTCATAGCAAGCCAGCGCCGGATCCTTGACGCCATTTGCTGCGAAGGCGGCTGCCCTGTCAATGCAAGTGCCGCATGTGCCGCAGGGCTTCTCCCCGCCCTCATAGCAGCTCCATGTGAACTCATAGGGCGTATGGAGAGCCAGACCGGTCGCCACGACGCCGGCCTTATTCATTTCCGCAAAGGGGAAGACGAGATGCACCTTGCCATAGGTGCCGATGGAGACGGCATCGCCCATCGCCTTCAGGAAGGGCTCGCTGCAGTCCGCATAGGCATCGCCTGCCGCATCGTCTGCGTGCGCGCCGATGTAAATATCGACTTCATCCTCCTCAAAGAGGCTCGCCGCGAGCGAGGCCGCCGTCGAGAGCATGAGTCCGTTGCGGAAAGGCACATAGGTCGAGACCTTGCCCTCCCCGTTCTTGGCGATCTGCTCCGCGTAGCTCTCGTGGACGATCTCTTCTGTGGAGCCTGCGAGGAGGGAGCAGTTTGAATACTGGAAAATGGCAGAAAGATCAAATTCGTAGTGCCGTACATGGTAGTACTCTGCGACCTTGCGTGCCGCAAGGATCTCTTTCTTGTGCTTCTGCCCATAAAAAATAGAAGCAGTCACGACGTTCTCTGCTCCCAGTCTGTCTACCGCCAGCGAGACGCAGGTGGTCGAGTCCACGCCGCCGCTGGAGAGGATAATAGCTTTTTTCATCTTGCCTCCTGTTTTTTATAGTTGGTGTTCAGATGACAACTGAGATGGATATTTTCGGTGCGCCTTGGCGCACGGATAGGAGAAAGCCGAACGAGCCGCTTCGGGGCATGGGCTTTCGCTTTCCTATAACTAATTTATTATAGCATAGATGGCAAGGAGAAGGTAGGCAAAACGAGCCAGTGACTCGTGACTGAAGTGGCACCTTTGGGCATCGCCTCTTTTCGTCATTCCCTCATCCATACTTGATAAAATTCCTGAAATCTAAAAGTTTTTCCACCTATACTCGAAAAACTTTTAGATTTTTGAAACTTTCTTAGTGTATAATAGATAAAAAGCAAGGAGGTGTGCCATGATTGAACGACCTTATTATTTGAATCAGCTACTTCGCGCGAAGGATACGGATTTCATCAAAATCATCACCGGCATTCGACGTTCAGGAAAGTCCACGTTGCTTGAGATGTTGAAGAAGCACCTGCTCACTCAGGGCGTCCCAGAAAATCACATCATCCACATCAGCTATGAGCAGATTCCCTGGTTTCCGTTGGAAAAGGCAGAGACGCTCTATGCGTACATCAAAGAGCATATCACGGAGCCTGCCCATCGCTACTACCTTCTCATCGACGAGGTACAGGAGCTCGAAGAATGGGCGAAAGTCATCAACGGGCTGAAAGCGACGTTTCCACTCGATATCTACATCACTGGCTCAAACTCGCGTCTCTTCTCAGGCGAGTATCTGACTTACATCACAGGACGGTACATCGAAATCAAAGTGTACCCGTTGTCGCTTTCCGAATTCATGACATTCCGCGGCTATGACGAAAGCAACGTCGCAAAAGCATTCAATGAGTATCTCACCATTGGTTCTTTCCCAGCCGCAGCAGTCGCGAAAGACCCCGAACTTACAGAAATCATCAACAGCGGCCTCTTCGACTCCATCTTTGCACGAGACATCATCATCCGCGGCGGCATCCGCAATGAAGGCGTCTTCCTCAAAGCCGCCAAATTCATCATGGAGAATATCGGAAATCCTCTCTCCGTGAGTGCTATCAGCCGAACGCTGAAATCGCAGGGCTCTTCCGCGAGCGCGGATACCATCGATAACTACCTCACACAGATGGTCAATGCCTATGTGCTCTACCAATGTGAACGCTACGACATCCGTGGCAAAGAGCGGCTTCGCACCAATGGCAAGTATTACGTAGCTGATCTGGGGCTTCGCAATCGTCTCATCGGCTACCGCAGAGGAAATCTGGGGCACGTCATCGAAAATCTAGTCTACCTCGAACTCCTTCGCCGCGGCTATACCATTTCCACCGGCCTTTACAATTCACTGGAGGTGGACTTTGTCGCGCAGAAAGGCACAGACATCCGCTATTACCAGGTGTCGCTCTCGGTCATGGAAGAAACCGTGCTTGCCCGCGAACTTGCGCCGTTCCAGAAAATCACAGACAATTTTCCCAAGTACCTCATTACCATGGACACCATCGATTTCTCACAGAATGGCATCATCCACCAGAATCTCTATGACTTCCTGCTCGGGAAAAATAAGCAGTGACCGATGCCCGCAGTGATGCGTACTTTATCATTTTTTATTCCCATTTTTATTGCAAACGATTCTGTTTGATTGGACTAAAGGAGAACCCACTATGCACGGCGGAGACGCAGATGAATTTATCGATTATATGAATGACGGAGAGGCCTCTGTCCGTCACAGGAGCTTTGTCTATCGCTTTTCCGGTCTGAAATACCACGCCGGCCGGCATCAGTATCGGATCAGCATCGAGAAGTACCGCTTCACGAAGGAGCCTTTCGAAGACTTCATGGAGCTCGTCTATCACTACGAGTCGGAGGATGCAGAGGATGTCCTGAATCACCTCACCGAAGACATCCTCTGGGATGGAAAGAGCTTCTACGAGCTGGAAAAAGCATTGACATGGATCGACTGGTGACCCGGGGATCCTCACGCCCGGATGTCGCAATAAAAAAGCAGCCTCACGGCTGCTTTTTTATGTTGCTCAGTTCTTCGGACGAATGACAACGTATCTGTACGGTGCTTCGCCTTCGGAATCGGTGGAGACGGCGTGGTCGTCCTGCAAAGCCAGATGGATGATGCGGCGTTCACCGGCAGCCATCGGTTCGAGGCGGATCTCTTCGCCCGTGCGTTTCACCTTGCCTGCGAGGCGTCTGGCGAGGGCTTCCAGGGTATCCTGGCGGCGCTCTCTGTAGTTTTCGACGTCAAGCAGGATGAAGTAGTGATGACGGAAGGATTTCCCTGCGGCCAGGTTCGTCAGGTACTGGAGCGCATCCAGTGTCTGTCCGTGCTTGCCGATCAGGATGCCCAGGCCATCGCCCACGAGATTGATCATGATCCGTTCTTCGGTCATGCGGCATTCCATGGTGACAGCAAGGTGCATACCGGCAAAGACGCCCGCGAGGAAGGTCTTTGCTTCTTCCGCGACCTTCTTCTGTTCTTCCGGATCGAAGGTCGGCTCTTCGCGCTCGGCTTTCTTCTCTTCTGCCGGTGCTTCTTCGGCTTCCGGAGCGGCTTCTTCCGCCTTCGGTTCTTCGGCCGGCGTTTCTTCCTTCGCTTCTTCGGCAGGGATTTCTGCCGCCGGTGCTTCTTCGGCAGGAGATGCTTCTTCGACAGTGTCTTCCTCCGCTTCTTCATCCGGTGCGGAAATGTCTACGACCGCCATCTTCTTGTGGATGAGGCCGAAGAGTCCGCTCGAGGGCTGTTCGACGACATGGACGACAGCTTCTTCGCGGCTGATGCCGAGCTTTTCCAAACCTTCAGCGACAGCGGCTTCGATGGTTTTTGCTGTGATTCTGACTGTTCTCATTTTTCATCAGCCTCCCCGGTGCTCTTAGCAGGTACTTCTGCCTTAGCCGGCTTTTCATCGCCGGCCGGTTCTTTTACTTCTTCAGGAGCTTCTGCTTTGGAAGGAGAGGCTTCTTTGTTTTCGTCTTTTGGTGCATCCGCAGGCTTCTTCACGACTTTCTTGATGACTTTCTTGCGGATGATCTTTTTCTTCTTCACTTCCGCTTTCGGCTGGGT
>ULTU01100253.1_pt1 | contig 11623 bp, 9 predicted proteins | sample 1957861 | NCBI WGS metagenome assembly ULTU01 (sample SAMEA4835742, study PRJEB28245) | human gut metagenome | biome: gut microbiome; material: fecal sample | place: Denmark | collected 2008
TGGAATCACGGAACAGGTTCGTACATACCGCATATGTTGGTTTTACGTATGGATAGATCAGCTTTGAACTTCTTTCATCGACTTCAAATACTGCATATTCTTTCTTTGCCTTTCCTGTCAGAGTACTTCCTGCGATCAATGAACTCGCTACTCCGGCATTCACATTAGAACCAGCACGGTTGTTCAAAACGTCATAGCCATTTGCCTCCAGAATATCTATGATCATATTACATACTGTTGTCTTGCCGTTGGTTCCTGTTACTGTTATGATCGTTTTCGGTTTATCTATACATCCCATGAAATCCGGACAAAGCTTGACTGCCAGCTTTCCCGGAAAATAACTTGCGTTCATCTTCAACATTCTCTGCATGGTTCTTGCCAGTTTGCCCATGAACAAAGCAAAAAAGAACCTTACATTCTTTTTATACATCTAGCTACCTCATTTCATATCTGTAAATTATCATTAGTATGTCCATTTAAGCCACATATAATATAACCACTTATTCAAAAATATGTCAATCAATTTGCCTTATTTATTCAGTTTATTTCGCCAACACCCTCTTTTACTTAAAAATGGCATCTGCCGGATCAGGCAGATGCCAACTTGTTTTTTCAATATCGAGGGTTTCTTTTATTCTTCCTCATTCACCTGAGAAAGCTTGGCTGCCTGATCTGCTGCGATCAGACTGTCGATAATCTCATTCAGATCACCGTTTAAGATCTGTTCCAGCTTATACAAGGTGAGTTTGATTCTGTGATCGGTTACACGACCTTCCGGGAAGTTATAAGTACGAATCTTCTCTGAACGATCTCCGGTTCCAATCTGGCTCTTACGGTCTGCAGCTTCTGCATCATGCTGCTTCTGAAGCTCCATATCATACAGCTTGGAACGGAGCAGCGCAAATGCCTTCGCCTTATTCTGAAGCTGGGACTTCTCGGTCTGGCTGTAAATCACGATACCGGTTGGTATATGTGTCAGACGAACGGCTGAATCTGTTGTATTGACACACTGACCACCGTTACCGGATGCTCGCATGACATCGATACGGATATCATTTTCATTGATCTCTACATCAACTTCCTCTGCTTCTGGCATAACTGCAACTGTTACAGTTGAGGTATGGATTCTTCCGCCAGACTCTGTTTTCGGGATTCTCTGTACACGGTGAACTCCACTCTCATATTTCATCTTGGAATATGCACCATCACCTGTGATCATGAATACCGCTTCCTTGAAACCACCGATTTCATTCTCATTCACGCTCATCAGTTCTACTTTCCATTTGAACTGATCAACGTATTTCTGATACATTCTGTAGATCTCATATGCAAATAATGCGGCTTCATCTCCGCCTGCACCTGCACGGATCTCGACGATAACATTCTTGGAATCGTTCGGATCTTTTGGAAGAAGCAGAATCTTTAATTCATTTTCCGTCTTTTCTACTGTTGCCTTTGCTTCATTTAATTCTTCCTTCGCCATTTCACGAAGCTCTTCATCATTTTCTTCTTCAAGCATAAGCAGACTGTCTTCGATCGTCTGTTTTGCATCTTTATATTCTTTGTACTTTTCTACGATAGGAGTCAGTTCACTCTGCTCCTTCATTAATTTGCGGAATTTGTTCTGATCAGATACGATATCCGGATCTGTCAACTGGTTATTTAATGTATCAAGTCTGTCTACTAAATCTTCTAATTTATCAAACATAATAATCCTCCTGCAGCACATGCTCATTTCCTGTTCATGTGTCTGTTAATATATCCAGCCTTTTTTCAGGCTTTTCTTCCAATTACAACCCTGTCATTTTCTGCGAGGTCTTTCACTACGCGTACATCTTCAAAATGCTTATCTACAAGGAGCTGCTGCACATCATGTGCCTGATGATTACCAATTTCAAATAAAATATATCCTTTTTCATTTAAATAACTCTCCGCATTTTCTATAATTGCTCTGTAAAACTTCAATCCGTCCGCATCGCCGTCCAATGCCAGCCTCGGCTCATAATCCCGAACCTCCGGCATCAATCCGTCAATCACTTTGCTCTCTATATATGGTGGGTTGGACAGGATCATATCATATCTTTTATCTATCTTATCAAATAAATCTGATTTTATAACAGTATAATCAGATACTTCTAATCGTTTCGCATTTTTTGTCGTAAGTACGATCGCGGAATCTGAGATATCACACAGATCTATATGAATATCCTGATTCATAAGTGCTACCGACAATCCGATGCACCCGGAACCACAGCACATATCCAGCACAGACATCTTATCAGAATGTATGTCCTGAATCAAGCGGTTTGCCTGTTCCACCAGAACTTCTGTGTCAAATCTTGGAATCAGTACATCCGGTGCAGTCTCAAAATCATACCCCATAAAGCACTGTATGCCTGTTATATATTGTAACGGAATACGTTTTGACCTTTTATCGATCAACGCTTCATAGGAAGAACGAATCGTTTCGGTAACATCTTCCTGCCGGTTCATAATATATGCCATCTTATCCTGCTTTGATACAAAGAGCCATAATAACTCTGCATCGATATCTGCATCCGGCACATTATGTTCGTTCAGTTTTTCTTTTCCTGCTGTTACAAGCTGATACTGAGTCATACGTCTATTTCCTTTTACATTCACTGGCATCATTTCAACTTCTTAATCTTCGATCTCTCCACGCTTCATAGCGTCCTGATAAGCACGCCAGTCGATCACCGCTTCTACCGAACGAATTGCCACCTCACACATCTCAAGATCCGGTTCCTTCGTCGTAAGACGCTGTACCCACATACCGGGTACACTTAATATATTCGCAAGCTTTGAGTCACTTCTGCCTGCAAACATGATAAATTCATACGAGATTCCCGCAATAATCGGAACCAGAAGTACACGCGACAGCAATCGCAGCCACATAGACTTCACATTTATAAACATAAATACAATAATGCTTATGATCATAACGACTACCAAAAAACTGGTTCCACAGCGTTTATGGTATCTGGAATGTTTCTTTACATTTTCCGGAGTCAGCGGATCGCCTGCTTCAAAACAGTTGATCGTCTTATGCTCTGCACCATGATACATAAATACACGTTTGATATCCTTCATCAATGATATTAATACTACATATGCAAGAAAGATCACCAACCGAAGCACACCTTCCGCTACCGCTATCAATACATTGCTTTTTGTCACATGCTCAAGCAGTCCTGCAATAAATGCCGGAAGCAGCATGAATAATGCGATCGCAATGGCAAGTGATACAATAACGGTTCCGATCATCATCAGATCATCTCCTGTACTGCTTTCTTTTTTATTGTTTTTACTGCCGTTCTCACCTGAACCGCTTCCATTATTACTTTCTGTATCTGACAACCTGGAATCATCTTTATTTTCACTCTTTCCAGTCGGTTCTTCCTCTTCATAAAAATCGGCTGAATATGTCAGCGTTTTAACTCCAATTACCAGCGACTCAAAGAAATTAACCACTCCACGAAGAATCGGCAATTTCAGGATTTTATATTTTTCACCTATCGGTGTATAGCTTTCTACTTTAACTTCAATTTCCTGATCCGGCTTTCTGACTGCTACTGCGTACTGATCCTCGTATTTCATCATTACGCCTTCGATCACCGCCTGACCACCTATTCTGGCTCTTTTCAAATTCTATACCTCGTAAAATTGTTTCCTAAAACAAAAATAGGCTGAGATTAAAAGCTTTAACCTCAACCTATCATCCTTTTTATTAGTTTGACTGTGAAACACCGTACTTACGGTTGAACATATCAATTCTACCACGAGCCTTAGCTGCCTTCTGCTGGCCTGTATAGAATGAATGACACTTTGAGCAAATTTCTACATGAATTTCTTCTTTTGTAGAACCTGTAACAAATTCGTTTCCGCAGTTACATACAACCTTTGCCTGATAATAATTTGGATGTATTCCTTCTCTCATTTAATCTCACCTCTTTATTATATTATTGATATATGAGAATAGGCCATCAGCCTCACTTCTTCATAAAACACAGCTTTTGTATTCTAACATAAACCGGCATAGAAATGCAAGTGTTTTTTTATTTTCTTAGCAATGATTTTTTAACATAATAGATAAACTCTTTATTATTCTTGGTCCGAACGAATAATTTCAGTACATCCTCCAGCATATCCTCTGCCTTATTACCGGATAATATCTTGTGAAGTGCATATACAACTTCCTGTTCTTCCGGTGATAATAACAGATCATCCCGTCTGGTACTGGATTTTGCAATGTCGATTGCAGGGAAGATTCTCTTTTCTGCGAGCTTCCGGTCAAGCACCAGTTCCATATTACCGGTTCCTTTGAATTCCTCGAATACGACATCATCCATCTTGCTTCCTGTCTCAACCAGCGCTGTCGCAAGGATCGTAAGACTTCCGCCCTCACGCATGTTCCGGGCAGCACCAAAGAATTTCTTCGGCATATGTAACGCCGCAGGATCAAGACCACCGGATAAGGTTCTTCCACTTGGTGGAACTGTAAGGTTGTACGCTCTTGCAAGTCTCGTAATACTGTCTAATAAGATCACGACATCTTTCTTCTGCTCTACCAGTCGTTTTGCACGCTCGATCACCATCTCAGATACACGCTTATGATGCTCTGGCAGCTCATCAAATGTCGAATAAATAACTTCTACATTGGGTCCCTCTATGGATTCCCTGATATCCGTTACTTCCTCCGGTCTTTCATCGATCAGAAGCACCAGCAAATGAATCTCACTGTATCTGGTACTGATACATTTTGCGATCTGTTTCAGCAAGGTTGTCTTACCTGTCTTTGGAGGGGAAACGATCATACCACGCTGTCCTTTACCGATCGGTGACAGCAGATCGATCATACGGATCGGAATCGGGCTGTCCTCCCCATCCATATTGATCCGTTCATTCGGGAAAATCGGCGTCAGATCTTCAAATGCTTTTCTTCCTGCAATGCTTGCAGGACTTTCTCCATTGACAGAAGCTACATATAATAATGCACCAAACTTCTCTCCCTGCGTCTTTACGCGGATATTTCCCATTATGATATCTCCGGTCTTAAGTCCAAATCTACGAATCTGCGCCGGTGATACATAGATATCCTGATCTCCCGGCAGATAATTGGCACTTCTTATAAATCCATAGCCTTCCGGCATTACTTCCAGGATTCCATGTGCCATCTTACCACTGTCAAGCTCCGGTCCATTTGGTTCCTGCTGAGCGGATGAGCCTTCCTGCCTGTTCTCAGGCTTCGTCTCCATTCTTACCTCTGCTTTTATCTCTGTATCTGCAGCCGTATTTTTTTCTTCTATAACAGATTTTTCATATGCTGCTTCCTTTTCTGATACTACAGAACTTTCAACAGCTACTTTTTTCTCTTCCATTGCAGACTTTTCAAGAACTGCTTTTTCCATATTCATTTCCGGCTTTGTCATCTCGGTTGCAAGCGTTTTGTTCTCCTGCGCATGGTCTTTTCTTCCGTTATTTACATTTGGTGTATTGTTTCCATGATAGGAATTGTTATTTCTGTTATTATTCCCCTGTGACCGATAGTCCTGTCTTTTTCCATTCCGGTTGGTCTGCCTTCCGACAGTATTCCTATGCTGTCTTCTTCCGGATTCTCCTGATCTCTGTCCATTTTCTACCCGATTCCTGTCCACTTTTTTTACAGCATCTTCTTCGGATCTCTCCGGCTGCTCTGTGTGTTTCGTTTTTTCAGTCTGTTCTACTTTTTCTGGCGGCTCTGCCTTTTTCGGTTTCCGTGTTCTTTCTGTCTTTTTTATTTTTTCAGCATCTTTTTTCTGTGAATTCACGTCCTGATTTTCTTCCGCATGGCCTGCTTCATCACTGTAATTTTTTTCAAGGAATTCGATCAGAGCCGGCTTACGAAGTGCTGATACACCCTTTATCTTATGCTCCTTTACGAATTGCTTCAATTCCTCTAATGATGCATTTTTGAAATCCATCTTTTACTCCTTCCAAATTTATCCGTTTTATTTAATTCACACACATTCTTATTCTTGGGGATTATCCTAATGAATTCTTTTCGAAACAGGTATATCAACTGTATGACTTACCTGTGCATCCTGCTTATCAGATATCCGGATGCCACATGAGCGTTGTATTTAATAGCCTTAGTATAGCATAAAAAAAAGTTTTGTAAATCATTTTCTTTCACCGCAGCATTGCTTGATTGATTTTATGCTTTTCTTGTGATACATTTATTCTTACAAAACATACAAAGGATATTATTATGAATACTGAATCGATCGTCTTATACAAATTAATTATATTATACATGCTGGATCGTGTGGATTTCACACTGACCAATTCCCAGATTTCCGATTTTGTTCTGACAAAGGGATATACGAACTACTTCACGCTTCAGGAAGCCATTAATGGACTGATCGAGTGTGATTTTGTCTATGTCTCCATGATACGGTCTTCTTCCCATTATAAGATCACTGACAAGGGTGAAGAAGCCTTAAGCATGTTTGAAAACCGTATTCCATATGCTATTAAACAGGATATCCTGGACTATTTCGATAATCAGAAAATTAATCTGAAAAACGAATCTGAGATCTATGCCGATTATGCCTTAAATGATTATGGCGAATATGTCGTTACCTGTGTGATCAAGGATCGGAAAGAAACTCTGGTCGATCTGAAATTTAACGTACCAACAAAAACGCACGCCGTTGCTATCTGTGATAACTGGCGTGCGAAAAGTGCCGAAGTATATGACTATCTCGTCAATACTCTCTGGCTGTATTCTGATGATAAGGGCGAAAAACAGTCCTGATCATTTATTCTGATTCTGCGATCCGGTCTTCGATCAATTGCAGGATCTCTTCTTTTCCCTGCTTGGTCTGTGCCGAGAACGGAATTATGATCGTTCCCTCTACCGGCTGGATCTTCTGTCTGATGATCTTCAGATTCTTCTGGATCTGGCTTCTCTTGATCTTATCAAGCTTTGTTGCAATAATTACCGGTTCATATCCGTTTTTTACAATCCAGTCATACATGATGCAATCATTCTCTGATGGCTCATGACGGATATCAATCAACAAAAATACAAGCCGCAACTGTTTTGAGGTATGCAGATACCGTTCTACCATCTTACCCCATTTTGCACGGATCTCTACGGATACCTGTGCATAGCCATATCCCGGAAGATCGACAAAATACAGATCATGATTAATATTATAATAATTGATCGTCTGTGTCTTGCCCGGCTGTGATGATGTTCTTGCGAGCGACTTCCGGTTTAACAATCCATTGATCAAGGAGGATTTTCCTACATTTGACTTACCGGCAAATGCGATCTCTGGCATCTCTGTCTCTGGAAGTGTACTTGTAATTCCACATACTGTTTCAAGTTCAGCACTCTTAATTATCATTTCTTTTCTCCTTTTGCAAGTGCAAGACTAAGCACCTGTTCCATTGTTTTCACACAGGTAATATCCAGTCCGTCTGTAATCTCTGTACTGATATCATTAAGGTCTCTGCGGTTCATCTCAGGGATCAGCACCTTCTTAATACCGATCGTTTTTGCTGCCAGAAGCTTTTCTTTTAAACCACCGATAGGAAGTACGCTACCCCGCAGAGTGATCTCTCCTGTCATCGCAAGATCTCCTCTTACCGGCTTATTAAATATCGCAGAATAAATGGCTGTCGCCATCGTGATTCCCGCAGAAGGTCCATCCTTTGGAACTGCTCCTTCCGGAATATGGATGTGGATATCATGCTTTTCAAAATAATCTTCACCCAGTGTCTCTGATTCCTTCATCGTACGGATATACGATAAACCTGTAACAGCAGACTCCTTCATGACATCTCCTAATTTTCCGGTAAGCTGTATACTGCCATTTCCCGGCATGATATTTACTTCTATATTAAGTGTTACTCCACCTACCGCAGTCCATGCAAGACCTCGTACAGAGCCTACCTTATTGGTCAGATCATAGCTGTCATCCATGTACTTCTCTGTTCCGAGAAGCTGTGGTATCATGTCCTTTGTTACTTTTACCGTCTCCACCTGTTCTGTAAGGATCATTCTGCATGCTTTTCTGCATATCTTATCAATATTTCGCTCCAGATCACGCACACCAGCTTCTCTGGTGTAATGACGGATGATATATTTGATCGCTGATCCATTGATCTTGAACTGCTTCTTTGTCAGTCCGTTTCTCTCGATCGCCTTATTGACCAGATACAGCTTTGCAATGTTGAACTTCTCATTTTCCGTGTATCCGCTGATCTCGATCATCTCCATACGATCGGCTAACGGTCCCGGAATCAGGGATGCATCATTTGCTGTTGCGATAAATAATACCTTGCTCAGGTCGATCGGCACTTCAAAATAATGATCGTAAAATTTATTATTCTGTTCGCTGTCTAAAACCTCTAACAAAGCAGAGGATACATCTCCCTTGTAGTCGCTGCTTACCTTGTCTATCTCATCAAGCAGTACCAGCGGATTCTCTGTCTTTGTCTTTGCGATCGACTGTGCGATCCTGCCCGGCATAGCACCGATATAGGTTCTTCTGTGTCCACGGATCTCTGCTTCATCCCGAACGCCGCCAAGTGACATACGGACATATTCTTTTCCTGTCGCGGTAGCGATCGATCTTGCGATCGATGTCTTACCGGTTCCCGGAGGTCCAACCAGACACAGGATCGGCATGTTGCCTTTTTCATTTAAGATATGAACCGCCAGATAATCTATGATCCGTTCCTTTACTTCTTCCAGACCATAATGATCCCGTTCCAGAATCTTAATTGCCTTTTCCAGATTATCATTCTCTTTTGAAGATTTGCCCCATGGATAGTCGAGCAAAGTCTCGATATAGTTTGTAAGGATACCGGATTCAGCAGCCATCGGCGGCAATGCACGAAGTCTGGATATCTCTTTCGTAAGCTTCTCTTTGACTTCCTCCGGAGCAGTCAGATTCTGTAAACGCTCCATATATTCATCTGCCGCTTTTTCTGTATTATCATCCTCGCCAAGCTCTTTCTTTATGACCTTCATCTGTTCCCGGAGAACATATTCTCTCTGATGCTTATTTACGCAGTCCTGTAATTTCTCCTGAATCTCCTGACGGATGGCTAAAATCTCCATCTCCTCATCCATCGTCTGAAGGATCTTCATTACACGTTCTTTTACATCGAGAGTTTCCAGTATCTCCTGCTTCTTCGTATATGGCGCAGGAATGAATTCTGTCACTCCATCGGCAAATTTTGCAAGGTCATCGATCGTAAGCAGTTTTTTATATAACAGCTTATTTGTTCCCATTCCATTTGCAAATGCTTGTCTGAGCTTATCCGTAAGCATACGGATCAATGTTTTTTCCTCTACTTCATCCAGATGGTTTGTTTCTTCTGTATCTATATATTCAAAGTCTGCATTATATGCTCCATCTTCCTTATAAAATGAAACGATCCTTGCACGTTTTTCTGCTTCGATCAGAATGCGGACTGTTTTGTTCGGCATTTTCAGATATTGTTTGATCTTTGCTGTAACACCGATCGGATAAAGATCAGGAACCTTGCTATTCTCCTTTACTTCCTTTGCCGTAACCAGCAGGATGCTGCAATCACCTTTCATCGCATTGGCAACTGCTTCACAGGATTCCTTGCTGATCACATCCAGATGTGAGGAAGTATCTGGCATTATAACAATATTGTTCAAAACGATCATCGGTCTGTTCCAGACGATATTATCCATACTTTTATCTCCTTTATATCAAAAAACCGGGATGCATAACATCCCGGCTTTCTGCTTAAGCTATTTCATCACTGTTTTTTACTGAACGCTTCTTCTTTATCTGCTTTTTCTCAGCCGGATTATCAGAATAAGTGATTTCTGGTTGTGCTCCATCCGTTATAACTTCTTTTGTGATCACGCATTTTGCAACTCTGTCATCTGATGGGATCTCATACATAAGATCAAGCGTTGCTTTCTCTATGATAGAACGAAGTCCTCTGGCTCCGGTCTTTCTCTCCATCGCTTCTTCTGCTATAGCGTAAAGCGCATCCTTATCAAATTCCAATTCCACGCCATCTAATTCAAATAATTTCTTATACTGCTTGCAGATCGCACTCTTTGTATCTGTCAGGATTCTTACAAGCGCATCCTTATTCAACAGATCAAGTGTAACTGTGATCGGCAGACGTCCGACAAATTCAGGGATCAGGCCATATTTTACAAAGTCCTGAGGAGTAACCTGCTTTAACAGTTCTCCGATATCCTGCTCTGTCTTATCAACAACCTCTGCATTGAAGCCGATGGCTTTCTTGCCGATTCTGTTGTCAATGATCTTCTCCAGACCATCAAATGCACCACCGCAAATAAATAAAATATTTGATGTATCGATCTGTATAAATTCCTGATGTGGATGTTTTCTGCCACCCTGTGGTGGCACTGATGCAACCGTTCCCTCCACGATCTTTAACAGCGCCTGCTGTACACCTTCACCGGATACATCTCTGGTAATGGATACATTCTCACTCTTCTTCGTGATCTTATCGATCTCATCAATATAGATAATTCCATGCTCTGCACGTTCTACATCATAATCGGCCGCCTGAATCAGCTTCAGCAGAATATTCTCTACATCCTCACCAACATATCCGGCCTCTGTCAATGCAGTTGCATCGGCAATGGCAAACGGAACATTCAAGATCTTCGCAAGTGTCTGTGCCAGATATGTCTTACCGGAACCGGTTGGTCCGACCATAAGAATATTACTTTTCTGAAGCTCTACATCAAAGTCCTTATCCGCCATGATACGCTTATAATGATTGTATACTGCAACGGATAAAACCTTCTTCGCTTCTTCCTGACCAATTACATACTGATCCAGAAATTCACGGATCTCCTTTGGTTTCAGTAAATTAATGGAATCTTCAGCACCTGTTTCTTCCAGCTCTTCGTCAACGATCTCTGCACATATCTGTACGCACTCATCACAAATGTAAGCGTTGGGTCCTGCTATAAGTTTTCTGACCTGATCCTGCGTCTTATTACAGAAGGAACATCTAAGTAGTTTTCTATCTTCACTACGATTTGCCATTCCAATACCTCTTTATACTATCTTTTTGCGATCACACTATCAATCAGACCATATGCACATGCTTCTTCTGCTGACATCCAGTTATCTCTCTCTGTATCAGCAGCGATGGTCTCATATGGCTTTCCGGTATTCTCGCTTAACATTCTATTTAATTTCTCTTTTGTCTTTAAAATATGCTTCGCAGCAATTTCAATCTCTGTAGCCTGACCCTGTGATCCGCCGGATGGCTGATGGATCATGATCTCGGCATTTGGAAGTGCAAATCTCTTACCTTTTGCACCACCTGCAAGCAGGAATGCACCCATACTTGCTGCCATTCCACAGCAGATTGTAGATACATCACATTTGATGTACTGCATTGTATCATAAATCCCAAGTCCTGCTGTTACAGAACCGCCCGGACTGTTAATATACAATGAGATATCCTTGGATGGATCTTCGGACTCCAGGAACAGGAGCTGTGCGATCACTATACTTGCTGATGTATCATTTACTTCTTCTCCCAGAAAGATAATTCTGTCTTTCAGAAGTCT
>ULTU01058280.1_pt1 | contig 11586 bp, 11 predicted proteins | sample 1957861 | NCBI WGS metagenome assembly ULTU01 (sample SAMEA4835742, study PRJEB28245) | human gut metagenome | biome: gut microbiome; material: fecal sample | place: Denmark | collected 2008
TTTTACCTCCCAATCGACAATGGCACAATACTCCATCGGTACTCCGTCCTCTCTGTCGAGCTGGTAATTACCGTTTTCATCGTGATAGACGTAAATCTTGCACTTGCCCGCAGGCACATCCTTCAGCTCCAGCACGACATCGCCCACAACGGCATCCACCATATTATATTGCCCCTTGTCGGTAGCCGCCATCAGCTTCCCCTTGGCAGAAGGAACATTCGTCACTTTCAGCGTCAGAACACTTTGCGCCGACACACCCACTACAAACATACTAAAAAGAACGATTACCATACCTTTATAACCCATTGTTTTCATAATCACACTTCATTTTAAAGTTACACATTAAAATAATAAGAAACACTCTTTGGGTTCGAACTCCGGTATAAATATAAGAAGTTTATTTTGCAAACCAAACTATTATATAAATTATTCTATTTATTTCTTTGCATCCTCCTTTACTATAAACTATTCCAATCATTCCCACGCAGTAGTTCCGGAAACAGTCCGCCCCTTTTCAATCTCCCGAAATCAGGTTTTCATAGGGCATTTCGGCTATTTCGGCACTTCTACAACATATTTTCCCCGAAAAGTTTTTGTAATCTACAAGTAAATCGTATTTTTGTGTACAATTTTGGTGTAGTAATGACAGACGAAGAAAAGACGCTATTAAGTACCTTTGAAGCCAGACTGCGGCATTTAATCTATCTGCACGATGAATTAAAACGCGAAAATGCTGAGCTAAAGCAACTTCTCGAAGCTAAAGAAGAGGAATGCGGGAAGGTACAAGCTGAATATCGGGAGTTGGAACTTAACTACACGAACCTAAAAACAGCTACGACAATCAGCCTTAACGGCAGCGACGTGAAAGAGACGAAACTGCGATTGTCTAAATTAGTGCGTGAAGTCGATAAATGCATCGCTTTGTTGAATGAATAAAGAGAAGAAGATGTATGAACGATAAAATAAAGATAAACCTGCGGATGGCAGGTGCTTCTTACCCTATCACAATCAACCGTGAGGACGAGGAAATGGTAAGAGAAGCTGCCAAGCAGGTAGAAATCAAGCTCAATGCGTATCGGGAGCATTATCAGAATGTGCCTCTGGAGAGGATTATAGCCATGGTGGCCTATCAGTTCGCTTTGGAAAACTTACAGTTGAAGGACCGTAATGATACTGAACCTTATACCGCCAAAATAGAGGAACTGACAGGAGTATTGGAAGCCTATTTCAAGGAGCAATAAGCTGTAATTCTTCCATTATTGAGCCAGCAAAAGAGTGAATATTCGCGCACTGTACAAAAGATTGCCTTTCATTAAAGCAAACTTTTATGCAGTGCTTTTTTATTTATATACTAAAAACAAATTAATAAAATGACAGTAGTTACAATAGTATTATCCATTGCCTGCTTCATTGTCGGAGGGTTTGCCTCGTACTTGTTCTTCAAGCACGGGCTGAAAAACAAATACGACGGCATCCTGAGAGATGCGGAAGCAGAAGCGGAAGTGATTAAGAAGAATAAGTTACTGGAAGTAAAGGAAAAGTTCCTGAACAAGAAGGCAGACTTGGAAAAAGAAGTAGCCCAGCGTAACCAAAAGATACAACAGGCAGAAAACAAGCTGAAACAACGTGAATTGGTACTGAACCAGCGCCAAGAAGAGATCCAGCGCAAGAAAATGGAAGCCGAAGCTGTGAAAGAAAACTTGGAAGCCCAGCTCGCCATCGTAGACAAAAAGAAAGAAGAACTGGAACACATGCAACGCCAGGAAATAGAAAAACTGGAAGCCATCTCCGGACTTTCTGCTGAAGAAGCCAAAGAGCGCATGGTGGAATCCTTGAAGGAAGAAGCCAAAACGCAAGCCCAGTCTTACATCAACGACATCATGGACGACGCCAAGCTGACGGCAAGCAAAGAAGCCAAACGCATCGTGATACAATCCATCCAGCGTGTGGCAACAGAAACTGCCATCGAAAATTCAGTTACCGTATTCCATATTGAATCGGACGAAATCAAGGGACGCATCATCGGTCGTGAAGGCCGCAATATCCGCGCACTGGAAGCCGCTACCGGTGTAGAAATCGTGGTAGACGACACTCCGGAAGCTATCGTATTGTCAGCTTTCGACCCGGTTCGCCGCGAAATCGCACGCCTCGCACTGCACCAGCTGGTGACGGACGGACGTATCCACCCGGCACGCATCGAAGAGGTAGTTGCCAAAGTACGCAAGCAGGTAGAGGAAGAAATCATCGAAACCGGCAAACGTACTACTATCGACCTGGGTATCCACGGACTGCATCCCGAGCTTATCCGCATTATCGGTAAGATGAAGTACCGTTCTTCCTACGGCCAAAACCTGTTGCAACATGCACGCGAGACAGCCAATCTTTGCGCTGTGATGGCATCAGAGCTAGGACTCAACCCGAAGAAAGCAAAACGTGCCGGACTGCTGCACGATATAGGTAAGGTACCTGATGAGGAACCGGAATTGCCGCATGCACTCTATGGTATGAAGCTGGCGGAAAAGTTCAAGGAAAAACCGGACATCTGCAACGCCATCGGTGCTCACCACGACGAAGTGGAAATGACCAGCCTGCTGGCTCCCATCGTACAAGTATGCGATGCCATTTCAGGAGCACGCCCGGGAGCACGCCGCGAAATCGTAGAAGCCTACATCAAACGTTTGAACGACCTTGAGCAACTGGCCATGTCCTATCCGGGTGTAACAAAGACATATGCCATCCAGGCAGGCCGCGAACTGCGTGTCATTGTCGGTGCAGACAAGATTGACGACAAGCAGACGGAGAATCTTTCCGGTGAAATCGCCAAGAAGATTCAGGATGAAATGACTTATCCGGGTCAGGTAAAGATTACCGTTATCCGTGAAACACGTGCGGTGAGCTACGCAAAGTAAAATCAGAAAAGGAAATAAATATAGGAAAGGGTGAATTCATATTCGCCCTTTTCTTATTTTTGCACCATAACCACTACCTTACAAAATGAAAGATTATCAGTTTGAAGTTTGCGCCAACTCCGTAGAGAGTTGCATCGCCGCACAAACCGGAGGGGCAGACCGGGTAGAATTGTGTGCCGGCATCCCTGAAGGAGGAACGACCCCCTCATACGGAGACATACTCATCGCACGGGAAGTATTGCGGCAGACAAAATTACACATTATTATCCGTCCCCGTGGGGGAGACTTCCTTTACTCCCCTACCGAACAGCGCATCATGTTGAAAGACATAGACAATGCCCGCCGTTTGAAGGCAGATGGAGTCGTATTCGGCTGTCTGACGGCAGAGGGAGATATAGACATTCCCTTGATGGAGCAACTTATGAAAGCCTCGCAAGGCATGTCCGTCACTTTTCACCGTGCTTTCGACGTCTGCCGCAATCCGCGAAAGGCACTGGAGGATATTATCAAATTGGGATGCAACCGCGTCCTTACTTCCGGACAGCAATCTACAGCAGAGCAAGGCATTCCTCTGCTAAAAGAACTCCAACAGCAAGCTGCAGGCCGAATCATCCTATTGGCAGGTTGCGGAGTGAATGAGGCCAACATAGCTCACATTGCCCGAGAAACCGGTATCCATGAGTTTCACTTCTCCGCCAGAGAAACCAGCAAGAGCTCCATGCTCTATCATAACTCCGCCGTCTCTATGGGAGGAACGGTACATATTGATGAATATACACATACCATCACTACTGCAGAGCGGGTAAAGCGTACAATCGGAGCATTGAACAAATTGTAAGACCTCTCCCCTTCCCCTCCCCCATAAAGAGAGGATTTTTAAAGTTACCCTTGTTAGTATTTTGTAGGACTATCTTTATCGAGGGCGTGTCAAGACTCTGACAGGCATCTCATTCTGTCATGCAGAACGTAGTGAAACATCTCTTCGCTCACTCACAAAGAGAGCAGATCAGCTTTGGCACACCCTCTTAGGAAGAGAGGCTTGGAAACCATAAAAAAATAAGGATGCACAGCTAAGTACATCCTTATTTTCTATATCATAGGACTGTATTATTTCTTCACCGGAGAGGAGTATCTTGCATTCAGACCATCCAGAATCTCACGAGTAATGTTGTAGACACTGTCTGCATAAAGCAAATTATCAAAACCTGTATTGCTGATAATCATGCTGTAGCCTTTTGTCTTGTTATACTCCTTCAAGAAAGCATTGATAGAGTCACGCAGCTGCAAGCTGTTCTTTTCGTTCTCACTCATCAGCTCAGACTGCAGTTTGTTGCTCAAGTTCTGCAAATCCTGCTCCAACTTGGCAATGCGATTGTATTCCTGCTGTGCTCTTTCTTGAGAAAGATAAGCGTTGTTCTGATACTTTGTCTGGAATTCCTGCTTTTGCTTCTCCAGTTCGCTGGCTTTCTGGTTCAGTGTCAGACGGACATTCTCTCCCTTCTTCACCATAGCCTCATTCAAGTCTACGCAGTAGTTGTATTTTGCCAAAAGCGTATCTATTTCAACATAAGCAATTTTCATTTCCGATAATCCGCCGGCTTGTGCGGGAGCGTTTGTTGTCTGTTTATCAGTATTGCCGGCACATTGAGCAAATAAAACGACCAGTGCAAGAGCTGCCAGACCGTTCATGAGGTAGTTTAATCTCTTCATAATTGATAAATATTGTTTTTAAAATTTAGTTCATACTATCGTTTAAGGCCTTTTCCAGCTCATCAATGGAAAAGCGGGATTTGCGTTGCGCTTCCCTGTCCTGCGACTGCACACAACCGATACCTCTATCGCGCATCGCCTTATTGCCACTGACATGCCCGTTAGGAAACTTGCCGCCCTTCACAAAAAAGACCTTTACACCCAATAAAACAATGCAAATAGCAACTATTAACAGAGTTATCAATATTGTATCAAGCATTTCCATTAATTTTGTTACATGAAAATAGTGTTTTTACTATTTTTGTGGGTGCAAAGATAGGGCTTTGGTTGGACTAACTCACCTTTTTTACTCTAAAAAAAGAGAAAGGGGAATAAAATAGTCAATCAATTTAACCATATTTAGCAATGCGAGGTTCATTTAATGGAGAATTAATAATTGACAATTGATAATGAAGGCTGCACAAACATATGCAAGGCAGCTGTTAATTCGGATAATTATGGAAAAAAAAGACTTGAAACCGACTGGCGTATTTCACTATTTCGAGGAAATCTGCCAAGTGCCGCGCCCTTCGAAGAAGGAAGAGAAAATCATTGCTTACTTAAAAGCATTCGGAGAAAAACATAAGTTGGAAACGAAGGTGGACGAAGCCGGAAACGTTCTGATAAAGAAACCCGCCACTCCGGGCATGGAAAACCGCAAGACTGTCGTACTCCAATCGCACATCGACATGGTGTGTGAGAAGAACAACGACGTGAAGCACGACTTCCTGACCGACCCCATCGAAACCGAAATTGACGGCGAATGGCTGAAAGCCAAAGGTACTACACTTGGAGCCGACAATGGCATCGGTGTCGCCACCGAACTGGCCATCCTTGCCGATGACAGCATCGAGCATGGTCCTATCGAATGCTTGTTCACCGTGGACGAAGAAACCGGGCTGACCGGTGCTTTTGCATTGAAAGAAGGCTTCATGAACGGAGATATCCTGCTGAACCTCGATTCCGAGGATGAAGGCGAACTCTTCATCGGTTGTGCAGGAGGTATCGATTCCGTTGCCGAATTCACCTATCAGGAAGTGGATGTGCCGGCAGGATATTTCTTCTGCAAAGTGCAGGTAAAGGGTCTGAAAGGCGGACACTCCGGCGGCGACATACACTTGGGACGCGGCAATGCCAACAAACTATTGAACCGCTTCCTGAGCCAGACCTTCCGGAAGTACGATATGTACCTTTGCGAGATAGACGGCGGCAATCTGCGCAACGCCATTGCCCGTGAGGCACATGCGGTGATTGCCATACCCGATGCCGACAAACATGCCCTGCGTACAGATTTGAATATCTTTGCAGCAGAGGTGGAAGCCGAATATGCCGTTGTCGATCCGGAGCTTCAATTCGTGCTCGAATCGGAAACCGCCCGTCCGAAAGCCATCGACAAAGATACCACCAAACGTTTGTTACAAACCATCTACGCCACTCCTCATGGTGTATATGCCATGAGCCAGGACATTCCCGGCTTGGTGGAAACTTCTACCAACCTGGCCTCCGTAAAGATGAAGCCCGGTCATATCATCCGCATCGAGACCAGCCAGCGCAGCTCTACCGCCTCCTCCAAACAAGACATTGCCAATATGGTGCGCACTGTATTCGAAATGGGCGGAGCCGCCGTATCCTTCGGTGACGGATATCCGGGCTGGAAGCCCAATCCGCATTCTGAGATTCTGGAGGTGGCTGTTGAATCCTACAAACGCTTGTTCGGTGTGGATGCCAAGGTAAAGGCCATCCATGCAGGTCTGGAATGCGGGCTGTTCCTCGACAAATACCCGGCACTCGACATGATTTCCTTCGGGCCTACCCTGCAGGGCGTGCACTCTCCCGACGAGCGGATGCTGATTCCTACCGTGCAGAAGTTTTGGGACCACCTGCTGGACATACTGAAGAATATCCCCATCAAATAAGGGATGTCCCCATTAAACGCAATCATACTCTTTCTTCTCTGCCCGTACATCAGCCTGTACGGGCAAGAGAGAAAAGATACCCTCACATTCCGGATAGTGAGCTACAATGTAGAGAATCTATTCGACTGCCGGCACGACACATTAAAGAATGACTATGAATTCCTGCCGGATGCCGTCCGGCATTGGAACTACTCCAAATACAGAAAGAAACTGGATAATATAGCCCGCGTCCTCATCGCCACGGGAGGATGGACGCCACCCGCCCTTGTTGCTCTATGCGAAGTAGAGAACGACAGCGTAATGCGCGACCTTACCCGCTACTCCGCCCTGCGCGAAGCAGACTACCGGTATGTAATGACGCAATCACCGGACGAACGCGGCATCGACGTAGCGCTGCTTTATCAACGCAATCTGTTCAAACTGCTTTCCTACCAGAGCCTTCCCGTAGACAAGCCCCGGAAGAACAGCCGTCCTACACGCGATATTCTGCACGTCAGTGGATTGTTGCTGAACCGGGACACTCTTGATGTGTTCGTGGCGCACTTTCCGTCCAGGTCGGGAGGAGCAAAGGAGTCCGAACCCTACCGCCTGTCCGCAGCCCGAAAGGTGAGACATGCCATAGACAGCCTATACTTGGTACGCCGCCATCCGCAGGTCGTCCTTTTAGGGGATTTCAATGATTATCCGGACAACAAATCGGTGCGGCAGGTATTGCAGGCAGATATTCCCCCCGCCTCATCGGATTCCCTTTTACCGCACAAGCTTTACCATCTCCTGGCCGGGAAAGCTAAAAGCCGCAAGCACTTCGGCAGCTACAAGTATCAAGGGGAGTGGGGACTGCTGGACCACATCATCCTATCGGGCACCCTTTTACAGAAGAGCTCACCCCTATATACGGATGAAACAAAAGCAGACATCCTCCGCCTCCCGTTTCTGCTGACGGAAGACAAGAAGTATGGCGGGAAACAACCTTTCCGGACCTATTACGGCATGAAATACCAAGCCGGCTATAGCGACCACCTGCCCGTATGGGCAGAATTCCGGTTGGCATACTAAAGGACCGGGACAGACTCTCAATCGGAATACTGATACAACTTCAAATCAAACTTCTGCACCATCACCAACAGATGGTCGAAGATATCGGACTGAATGCGTTCATACTCTTTCCACACCTTGTTGCGCGAGAAGAAATATACTTGGATAGGTACTCCATAAGTCGTGGGTTCCTTCTGGCTGATAATCAAATCCATATCCTGGTTCACTATCGGCAAGCTGCACAAGTAGCGTTCGATATAGATACGGTAGAGCTGTGCATTGGTCGGCACCTCCCCTTCCGCCGGCCGGTAATCGGCCATCAAAGGCACCTCCTTACGAATATTATCCAACATCTCCGGGGTGCAGAATTTCAACGTAGTCATATCCAGAAAGATATTCTTGTTTACCCGGCGTCCGCCGCTTTCCTGCATGCCGCGCCAGTTCTGGAAAGAATTGTTCACCAATGTATACGGCGGCACGGTCGAAATGGTTTCGTCCCAGTTGCGTATCTTGACCGTATTCAGAGTTATCTCCTCCACAATTCCATTGGCAACCCCATTGGGAAGCGCTATCCAGTCTCCTATCCGCAGCATGTCATTGGCAGAGAGCTGAACGCCAGCCACAAATCCCAGAATACTGTCCTTAAATACCAGCATCAACACGGCTGCGGATGCGCCCAAACCGGCAAACAGAGTCATAGGCGACTTGCCAACCAGCACAGAAACCACAACGATGCCGCCGATAAAGAACAGCAGGACCTGCAACACTTGCACAAACCCCTTCATCGGACGGCTCTTCTGCTTGTCTTTCAGGTTATAGACATCGAGCATCACCAGCAGCAAGCCGTTGACAGTAAGCAGTATGGCCACAATGATATAGACAGCGCACACCTTCTGTGAGAAATCAAGCATATGCTTTCCACGTACAAAAGCCATAGGAAGCAAGTAATAGATGAGGATTCCGGGCAGGATGTGTATCAGATGGTGTATCACCCTCCGCTTCATCAGCAATGTATTCCACTGATGGGGAGAGCGCCGGGTATAATGCTTCATCCCTCCAACAAAAATCGCCTGGCACAGATAATCCAACCCTATTGACAAGCCTACCATCAATAGTGCAATGATTGTCTCATCAAACATATCGGCAAACTTCGGGTCTACGCCCCAACCTGTCAGAACTCCGTTCATCCATTCTCCTAAACTCACCATAAGCTCTCTTTTCTTTGAAATTTCCTACTCTTATAATCTTATAACAAACCCAAAGATAAACATGTTTTCAGAGAACTGCAAGTGCATACCCTTTTTTCATCAACGACTTAATCTTCACAGCCGGGTCGTTTTTCAATGCCCGCCTCAGATAGGATATCTGCACATTCAAAGCAAGAGAATTGGCATACGAAACATTACCCCACACAGCATCCAGCAGTGCATCGCGACAGACAATCTTATTCACATTCAGCACAAGCAAGCGAAGTATATCGGCCTGGCGGGAAGTAATCAGCACCTTACTGTTCCCCGTACTAATCTCATTGGTACTATAATTGAATACAGAATGGGCGAAAGTATAAGTTTCGTCCCCTGCCTTACCGGACAGTTGCAAAGCAAAACGTTCACGAATACGGGCTGTCAGCTCTTCCGGATAGAAAGGTTTGGCCAAATAATCGTTTGCCTTAAGCAGGAACCCCTGCAGGCGGTCGGCTTTGTCACTGCGGTCGGAGAGGAAAAAGATAAGGACGTGCTTGTCGGATTCGCGGATTCGTTCGGCCACTTCAAAGCCGTTCAGTCCGGGCATGTTGATGTCAAGCAACACCAAATCGGGCTTGACAAGAGGAAACTGTTCAAGGGCAATACTCCCATTGCCGGCATAGGTCACTTCATAGCCTTCCTTTTCAAGAAACCGCTTCAGAAGCATGGAATACTTCAGGTCGTCATCGGCAAAAAGAATTTTCAAGGGTTTCATCTTCAGTAATTGTATTTTAAGTTATTGGGGAATGGAAATTTCTACTGTCGTACCTTTACCAATTTGGCTTGTAAGGAAGACAACACCCCGATGGGCTTCCACCAACAGTTTGACATAGCTCAAGCCCAAGCCGATGCCGGGAAGCGCCCGGTCGGGAAGATTACTGCTGCGATAGAATTTGTCGAATACGCGCGACTGCTCGGAGGCAGGAATGCCTATGCCGTCATCAGTGACTTTTACAGTGAACCGATGGTCATGCAAGGCACAGTCGACAAAGATATGAACAGAAGCCCCCGAATATTTTACGGCATTCTCCATCAGGTTACTGATGATATTGGAAATGTGTACCGGGTCGGCCGTCACAAGAAGATTGTCCGTAAAGCGAGTAGTGAAGAATATCTGTCTGCCCTCAGGGACATGCTGCAAACGTATCAGCTTTTCCACAACCGGCTTCAGGTCGAAAGTGCTCAGGGACAGTTGTGTCTGCTCGTCATCGGCACGTGTCATGTCGCGGAGTTTCTGAAGGTAGGCGGAAAGATTATCCAGCTCGGACATGGAATCGCGTACCACCCCGTCCATAGTCTGCTCGTCTGTCCGCATTGCCTTGTCATTGAGAAAAGCCACACACATCTTCAAAGCCTGCACAGGGCGTTTCAATTCATGTATCATCGTATTGACAAAACTTTTCCGCAGTTCGTCAATGCGCTGCTGTTTAAGGATGGTTTTAATCTGGAAGAGAAGACATACGGCCAACAAAAGAATCAGCAGGAAACTGCCCAAAAGTTGCCAGCCCATACGAAGCAGCAATGTCTGTAACTGGGGCCGGACAGTTATCTGCACCTGCTGCCACCCCAAGGGATTGTAGGGATAAGTCACCTCCATCACGGGGTACAGACGGGACCCCGCCAGCACAACCGAATCCGCTGTAACAAAGAGCGAGTCCCTCGAGACACAAAGCCGGGTTTCGAAAGAGGCACCGGGCAACTTGGCAGCCAGGATGGAATCAAAACGCAGAAGAGTGAAAGGCACGTCCACCTGAAGCATGTACTTGGCCACTTCCTTTTCCAGATTCCAGCCCAGCTCTTCTTTGGTACTGAAACGGATGGTGTCGGAAAACAGAGGAAGCTTTTCTTCAAGGCTGTCAAAAACAATCGTAACCTCCGCCTTGGGGCGCTCCACGGTTATCCTTTGCTCGTAGTCAAAAACCGGTTTGCCCTGAGACTCGATTACACGTTTGCTGCTGGTTCCCCATGAAACAGACGCCGAATCTCCAAAAACCTTCCTGGGTTGCAAAGCACGCACGGAGTCGTTCAGCGCAACCGCTTCCAGCACCTTGGCATACACGTCCTTCACGAGTTCTTCATTTCTGTACTGGCACTGGTTCCACAGCCAGTATCCCTGCCCTGCCACGATAAGCAGCATGGAGGTGAGAGACAGTATCCAGATTATTCTGATGCGTTGTTCCATATATTTGCGGTTTCTCTGTCGCAAAGGTAACCGTTTACGCTTTCATCGGTACGCGCAAGGCATTCTTCTTCCTCCGGAGTAATATTTCAGTAATAACTTTCATCCAGCGGAAAGAGATTAATCCGATAGCTTTGCAACCGTAACAAAACTCCAAAAACGAACAATTATGAAAGCAAGAAAGATTTTGTCCTGTTGCCTTGCCGCCATCCTGGCGCCACTGACCATGCAAGCTCAATTCAATGTATTCATGCCCGAAACCAACGTATACCAGGATACCATCGGAACAGCCCAGTTGCGTGTACAGTATGGAGCCCGCTTCTACATCGACACAGCCAAACAAGAGAAGCCGTTGGAAGAAGCCATGATACTGGAAATAGGGACCGGAGTATCCAAATTCTACAGCTACAGCAAGTACATTTGCGATTCCGTCTACAATGCAGACATCGCCAACAAAGCCTCGCAAGAAACCATCAACCGGCACCTCAGCCAATATGCCAAATCACATCTGACCGAAGTCGTCTGCAAAAATTACCCTGCCGGACATGTCACCA
>ULTU01019803.1_pt1 | contig 11568 bp, 9 predicted proteins | sample 1957861 | NCBI WGS metagenome assembly ULTU01 (sample SAMEA4835742, study PRJEB28245) | human gut metagenome | biome: gut microbiome; material: fecal sample | place: Denmark | collected 2008
TCAAAATTGCTACTCGGAAAAATTTTAGGCAAAGTTAATTTAGTAGATTGCATAAAATGTGACGAAAAATTAAAGAGTGAGTGCCTAAAAGAAAATCCAGATGTTTATGCAAAGAGTTCTTTTGAAGAAAGGTATGCATGGCAATTAACAGATGTACAAGTTTTCGAAGAACCGATAGAGGTTAATGGAAAACTTGGATTGTGGAACTATGAATTGTAAACAAAAAACACATCCCAATAAAGTATCAAAAAAAATTATGTCGAAACTTGTCGAACGAAAAAGAAAATAGTCGCGTGAAAATATGATATAATATAAAAAAGGAAAAACTATTGACACATTAGAAAAAGTAGTGTACTATGATGGTACAAGTTATATCATATCAGAGTGTAGTTGGTTACTATAATAAATCAGTTGAGTAATCAATGAGATGAGAAGTTTAAATAGTCCCTTACCTTTTAGGTAAGGGACATCTTCGTTTTATGGGTTTAGAAGGAGGTTTATATGAAGTATTCTTTGGGATTGGATATTGGAATTTCGTCTATAGGTTGGGCTGTTGTAAATTTAGAAAAAAATCGTATTGAAGATTTGGGTGTTAGGCTATTTACGTCTGCAGAAAGACCTAAAGATGGAGGAGCTATTAATGAAAAGAGAAGACTTGCAAGAGGTCTTAGGAGAAGATTAAAAAGAAGAAGAGTAAGAATGAATAAAATTAAAGAATTATTTGTAAAGTATGAAATCATCTCTAAAGACGAAACAGAAAGGTTATATGTTTTATCTAATGAAGATATAGATACTTGGCAATTAAGAGCAGAAGGTTTGGATAGAAAATTGACACCTAGAGAGTGGGCAAGAGTTTTGACATCAATAGCAAAAAGAAGAGGATATAAGTCAAATAGAAAAACAGAAGCAAATAGTGATGAGGGTGGAAAAATAATAAAATCTATTGCATTAAATAAGGCATATATGGAAGCGAAAGGTTATAGAACTGTTGGAGAAATGTTCGCTAAAGATGAAAAATATATAGATGCAAAAAGAAATAAAAACGGTCAGTATAATAATTGTATAGATAGGAGCGAATTAGAGGATGAAACGAAAATACTTTTCTCTAAACAAAGAGAATTAGGCAACACGTATACTAGTGCAGATTTTGAAAACGAGTATTTGCAAGTATTCAATTATCAAAAACCATTTATGACTCCTGAATTAATGGATAAAATGGTTGGAAAATGTACGTTTGAAAAAGACGAACCTAGAGCTGCTAAAAATAGTTGGACTTTTGAAAGAGCTATGTTACTTCAAAAAGTGAATAATTTAGCCTATCAAGTAGATAGTAAAAAAATATTTTTAAGTGAAGAACAAAGAGAAAAAGTTATAGATTTGGCATATAAACTTAAAGGTGGAGTCAAATATAAAAAAATAAGAAGTGAATTAGATATTCCAGAGGAAGCCGTTTTTGTTGGACTAAATTATTATATAAAACCTACGAAAAATAAGAAGACTGGGGAATATGAAAAATTATCTGCAGAGGAAATAAGAAATAAAGTTGAAGATGCGTCGACATTTGTAAAATTAAATGGATATCATGAAATTAAGACTGCTTTTGAAAAGGCTGATGCTCTAAATATTTTTGATGAACTTTGTAAAAACGAACATGAAAAAATCGATAAGATTGCTGAAGTGTTAACACGAAATAAAACTGATGTTGAGATTATTAAAGCATTATCTGAATTGGGAATAGACGATAAAGTAATAGATGAACTAACAAATGTTACTTTTGCAAAGTTTGGACATTTATCATATAAAGCATTAAATAAAATATTGCCTTTTTTAGAAGAAGGAAAACAGTACGATAAAGCTTGCCAGTCAGCTGAATATAATTTTAAAAATGATGATGGTGAGCTTAAGTACAAGTTACCAGTAATTTCGAAAGATGAAATAAGAAATCCAGTTGTGTATCGTTCTGTTACACAAACAAGAAAAGTAATCAATGCAATAATAGACAAGTATGGATCACCTTTCGAAATACATATAGAGCTTGCAAGAGAGCTTACTAAAAATTTTAAAGAGAGAAAAGATATAGAGAGTAAACAAAAGGAAAATAGAACGCAAAACGAAATATTGAAAAATGATATAAAACAGCATTTTGGAATAACAGCTAAACCTGTTGATATGTTAAAAGTAAGGTTATACCGTGAGCAAAATGGAAAAAGTGCATACTCAATGCAGCCTATAGAATATGCTAGACTATTTGAAAATGGTTATGTAGAAATAGATCATGCGATACCATTTAGTAGATCATTTGATGATTCATATAATAACAAAGTTTTAGTTTTGTCTCGAGAAAATCAAGAAAAGAAAAATAAGACACCTTTTGAATATTTGGGGTCAACATCTAATTGGGATGAGTTTGAAGCTTTTGTAAAAACAACTTATCGTAACAATATGAAAAAACGTGAGAATTTATTAGTGAAGAATTTTAATGCTGATAAAGAAAGAGATTGGCTAGAGAGAAATTTGAATGATACAAAATATATTGCTAGATTTTTATTGAATTATATAAAAAAGAATTTGGCTTTTGAAAACTTTGGTGAACCTGAAAATAGAATAAAGGTAAAAGCAATTGTAGGAAGCTGTACGACGGCACTTAGACATTATTGGGGAATACCAACAAAAGATCGTGAAAAGAACGATTTACATCATGCTGAAGATGCTGTGATAATAGCATGTGCGACTGAAAAATTTCAAAAAAGAATTCGTGAATATAGCAAGCAAAAAGAATTATATTATCAAAATAAAAATGGAGAATATTTTGATGAAGAGACTGGCGAAATCGTAGATGTAAAATATAAGACACATGAAATGGAAAGACCTTGGCCAGAATTTAAAGAAGAATTAGAAGCAAGGATGAGTGAAAATCCAAGTCATGATTTAGCTAGCGATATGTTTAAAAATTATGATGATGTTGATGTGACGAAAATTAAGCCAATATTTGTTTCTAGAATGCCAAACAGAAAAGTGACAGGTCAAGCACATGAAGAGACGATATATTCTTCAAAGCTGAAAGATAAAGGAATTGTAATGCGTAAAAAGTTTCTAAATCAAATAACGAAATCTGAAATAGAAATGATTTTAACAAATGAGAATTATCGAGAGATATATCAAAGCGATAAGGAACTTTATGATTCGATATATTCTCGAATGGAGGAATTTAATTTTAGGGCAGATAAGGCATTTAATAGTGAATATGTATTAAGAAAAAGAGCAAAAAAGGGTGATGGACCTGTTGTAAAGAGTATAAAGGTTCCTAGTAGCATGAATTCAGGATTGGAATTGCAAAAGGGTAGTGGAAAAGGAATCGCAGCAAATGGCGGAATGGTTAGAGTTGATGTTTTTACTAAGAATGGAAAGTATTATTTGGTTCCATTGTATGTTGCTGATATGATAAAGGATGTTTTACCTAATAAGGCAATAAAGGCTGGAAAATCTCAAGATGAATGGATTGAGATGGATGAGACTTATGAATTTATTTTTAGTTTGTATTATAACGATTTAGTGCATATAAAGAAAGGTGAAAACCAAATTGTTGCATATTATAAGTCTACTGATAGAACTAATGGAGCAATTAGCATTTTAAAACATGATGGAAGTCAACAAATTGACAATATTGGAGTACAAAGATTAGAAATTTTCGAAAAATATGAAGTAGACATTCTTGGCAATTATCATAAAGTTAAGAATGAGAAAAGGAAAGGAGGTATAAAAAGCAAAAAATAGGAGGTGGTAAAAATGAGTTGGAGGAGTTTGATTATTTCTCATCCCTCAAAATTGTCATTAAAAAATAATCAAATACAAATACAACAAGAGGAAATTTGGAGTGTGCCGATAGAGGATCTGTCAGCTATTGTAATAGAGTCGCAGCAAGTTTTACTGACCGAAGGCTTGTTAAGTAAAATTTGTGAAAATAATATAATAGTATACATTTGCGATAACAAGCATACTCCAAATGGTTACATACTTCCATACTTTCAGCATAGTAGGCAGACTAAAATAATAAAAATGCAAATTGCATTAACTGAGCCTTTTAAGAAACGTTGTTGGCGAAGAATAATTAAGCAGAAAATATTTAATCAGTCATACGTGTTAAGATGCATTGGAAAATATGATACAGAAAAGAAACTTTTGAAAATGTTAGAAGATGTCGATTCAGGTGATACGCAGAATATAGAAGGACAAAGTGCAAAAATATATTTTGAAACGTTATTTAGAAAAGGCTTTAATAGAAATTTAGAAAATGTATATAATGCATGTTTGGATTATGGATATTCTATATTACGTGGTGCAATTGCTAGAACGATAAGTCAGTACGGATATATTCCTTGTCTAGGAATACATCATAAAAGCGAATTAAATAACTACAATCTTGCTGATGATTTTATAGAACCGTTTAGAGCTCTTGTAGATTTGTGGACAATTCAAAACGTTAAAGAAACTGAAGAATTTAATGCTAACATTCGAAGAAATCTGGTGGATTTACTTAATTATGAAGTTATAATATCTGGAAAAAGAGTGTGTGTAAGTAATGCAATAGAAATTTTTGTTAGTTCGTTTACTACAAGTGTGCAAAGCAAAGACTATACTAAGTTGCAAGTACCGATTATAATACCTTTAGAAAGACATATATATGGGTAAGTATATGCGATTAATAGTATTTTTTGATTTGCCAGTAGTAACGAAAAGAGATAGAAAAATTTACGCACAATTTAGAAAATTTCTAATAAAAGATGGATACGATATGCTACAATTTTCAGTTTATTCTAGAATATGTAATGGTGACGATGGGGTAAACAAGCATTATGCAAGATTAAAAGATAATCTGCCCAAGAAAGGTTCAATAAGATGTATGAAAGTAACAGAAAAACAGTATGTAAGTATGGAAATTTTAATAGGAAAAAAGACAGTAAGGGAGAGAAAAATTAATGCAGATCAATTATCATTATTTTAAAAATCATAAAAAAGTAACTATTTTGGATGAAAAATAGTTACTTTTTTTATGATAATTTGTCGCTAAAGCCAGTCTTAGCAATGGTTATAGGATCATACATTATATCATATCAGAATGTAGTAGGAAACTATAACTAAACAAGGAAAGTTATTAAATACAGAGATATTATATCATATCAGAATGTAGTAGGAAACTATAACTGTAATTCAAAATCAAACAGTAATTTCTGAATTATATCATATCAGAATGTAGTAGGAAACTATAACCATTAGTTATTATTAAAGATTTTAGACGCGATTATATCATATCAGAATGTAGTAGGAAACTATAACTCTGATTTGAATTTTAATCTATTTTAGATTATTATATCATATCAGAATGTAGTAGGAAACTATAACCCATCTCTTGCAATCTTCCTCTATGCAATTATTATATCATATCAGAATGTAGTAGGAAACTATAACTATGGTGGAGACGCAGGAAATCCCGTACAAATTATATCATATCAGAATGTAGTAGGAAACTATAACCATTGCACTTGTATTGTCGTTACAATCTATATTATATCATATCAGAATGTAGTAGGAAACTATAACTTTCATTATCTATATTATACTATGAAATGAATTATATCATATCAGAATGTAGTAGGAAACTATAACTTCTATAAATTTGACTGATTATAGTTTTAGATTATATCATATCAGAATGTAGTAGGAAACTATAACAACACAGTTATACAATAAGGTAGACAAGGAATTATATCATATCAGAATGTAGTAGGAAACTATAACGTGTGGTTTGGTAAATGAAAGGTACACAGAATTATATCATATCAGAATGTAGTAGGAAACTATAACTTGGCGTTGATTTAATTCCTCAAGGATCTTATTATATCATATCAGAATGTAGTAGGAAACTATAACGACAAGGTATATATAAATGCAATAGCACAAATTATATCATATCAGAATGTAGTAGGAAACTATAACTATATTTTTTAAAACATTCTCAACCATACGATTATATCATATCAGAATGTAGTAGGAAACTATAACTTCGTATTCGTTTTGCTCAAAACCGTTAAAATTATATCATATCAGAATGTAGTAGGAAACTATAACTTCGGTATCTTCCTCGTATTTATCCGATATATTATATCATATCATATCAGAATGTAGTAGAAAACTATAACTCCGTGGTATCTTTTATTGCTACAAATTTAATTATATCATATCAGAATGTAGTAGGAAACTATAACCCTCATAATTGAGATAGGCTTTAACCAATGATTATATCATATCAGAATGTAGTAGGAAATTATAACGGGGCATAAATGTAAAGACCCAACATTAATATTATATCATATCAGAATGTAGTAGGAAACTATAACTCTATAAATTATCTAAATACTAATCCTTCTCTATGCTTTTTATCTCATTTTCGTAGAAACATATGCACCCTTCTGAAGTATTTACCGTTATAGAATCAAGATTGTTATCATTATCTAAAGCTTGCGTGTAGCCTTCACAATGACCTCGCCATTCTTTTCCGTTTATATCAATTATTTTTACATCTTTATAAGCAAACTCCCACAATTTCACAACTTTTCACTTCCTTCCATTGTTGGCACTATATGTACACCTGTATTATATCATATCAGAATGTAGTAGGAAACTATAGCTAGCTGTGCTATATTATCCAACTATTATTAGGTTTACTGGTTGCCCAATTTTTTGTATAAAAAATAGACGTCCTTAATTTTGAACGTCTATAAATTATCTTTATATTTCACACCGTATTTATCGCAAAGTTCTTTGGTTCCTTGCCATTGCTTTTGATGCAGCTTTTTGAAGTCATCAAGATTACCATCGAGTCCTTTTTCGTATCTTTGTGTTCGTTTAAGTTCTTTTAGAAGTTCTGTATTTTCTTTAAGATGTTTGTTTATTAATTCTTCATATGCTTCTTTAAAGCTTCATATACCTCCTGTAACCTATCTTCAAATTTTTAGCTAGTTTAATTATCTGAAAATGCTGAACATTTTCAGGACCTATTTCTAAGTTTTCTATAGTATCTGTTTCTTCATTATTTCTCGTTAAGTTATAATTTATATCATATCAGAATATAGTAGGAAGCTATAACTCCGGGCGCATTTCTGCAATTTTGTGATTTCATTTATTTTATTATAAGCCTAACAACGATAAAATGGCATAAAAAAAAGACACCATTCTGAGTCTTTTATAACAATGAACTATAACATTTATCTTTACAGATTATTTATAATTAATGTCTCCTTTTTCTATAATCTTCAGGATTACTGTATTTTTTCAACAAATTTTCAAAATGTTCTATCATTTCTTTATCCCATTCGTATTTATCCACATTGTATTTTTCTTTCAAATTGTTCCAATCTTCGCCTCTTTGCATATTTAAAAAATCTTTTTTAAATGCTTCGTTAAATATTTTTTCCATTGCTTATAAACTCCTCTATCTAATTGTATAATTTAAGATTTTTATGTTTTAACAATTTTTTGTCTTGATAATATATCCTTAGACCTTCTGAAAAATAATCTTTAAATGCCTTATAATTAAACTTTTCATTACTAAATATAAATTGATATATATTATATCACATCAGAATGTAGTGCAAAATTATAACTACTGCAAGCCATCATAAATAATACATAATGACTCCCACCACCCATGTTTTTTCACATAATCCTTTTGTTCTTTACTGTACTCATCACTTCGCATTATTTTTAAAATTTCTTTGTAGACTTTTCTGACTTCTTCATCGGGAGTTTTAGATGATATTCTTTCGGATTTTTGGCACAAGCTTTCTATTCTTTATCATTTAACATATAAAGTATTCGCCACCTTTCACAGTTTAATTGCATCGTTTACTGAGTTATTTTTAATAATATAATTGATTATATCATATCAAAATGTACTAAAAAACTATAACTACATTATTTCAAAACTTCCACGCATAGTTTCTAATTCATTGATTAAACTATCCACATTTTTGTTTATTTCTATTTCTTTTTTCCAATTTTCACCACCACACAAATTTGTTTTAGAGATAACGATGTCAGCAACCATCATAGTTATTTGTGTTATAAATTCGCTAGGCTCAGTAAAAGCATTTGCTGTTACTTTTTCTGAATATGTGTCATAATCATGCTGTAAGTTAGCTATATCGCTAAAGAATGTTTTTATAACTCTGATAGATTTTTCTGTGTTATAGTGTGGTGCTTCTTGTTGCTCAGTTAATAAATTATATGCAACATTGCAACAGAACATCTTATTTTCGCCATCTCTTTTCCATACCTTTAATCTCTCAGTTAAAATATCTGTAACCCATTTTTCTAATTGTGTCATAATTTTATTTCTCCTTTAAACTTTTATTTATTTGAATTAGCAGCCTCATTATAGTGCTATATGTTCTATTATTTTATTACATAAACTTTTTTAAAACCTAACTCTTTAGCTAGCAAACAACTTGTGTAACTATCAATCAACGTTTTTGCTTGCTTATCAATTAAAATCTTTTCTTCTAAAATACCATATTGTTCATGAATTCTTCTTACTATTTGTATTTTAAAACTTTGTGGTGTATGTACTGTGAATTATTATACCATATAAAAATGTAGTAGGAAACTATAACTAATGAAAATACACTATCTAATACTATAACCCGAAAGCACAATCCGATAATTTTATCTTTAATATCATACAAATAATTATGCGTAATGAAGAAGTTATGGAACAAATAGAAGAAATATATAATTCAAAATATAAAAGTCAACTAAATAAGATTATCTTAATTAAGGATAATGAAATACTAAAAGAATATAGACAAAAATAAAGAGAGGTTGGTGCAGCACAAGGGTGCCACATAACCTCTCTGATAAATATTTATCGACTTAATTATACTCTAAAGTCGGTTAATATTCAATAAGAAATATTACAAAAAATAGCAGTCATAAATCATTAAATTTAGAGTATGTAGAAAAACTTTTACCTAAATATTATTTTAAATTTTCTGTATAATTGCATCCAAGATTATCTGAGCGATAATTACTACATCCCCAAAACTCTCCATTTACACCATCTTTTATAACAAGATATCCACCACAACGTGGACAAATTTTATTTGAATCGAGCATCTGTGTACATGATGAAGTAAATGTGCAATATGGATAATTTGTACACCCAATAAATTTACGACCGTCTGATTCTTTTAGTAGAAGAGTTCCTCTTCTACATCTTGGGCATGGCGGATTTTCTTTTAAAGTAGTTTCATTTTTGTTTGCGTATATTGGAATATCCGCTGCAGATGAGTATAAGAGCTAAACACGGTATCTGTAAATGTGAGATTAATATACATAGATAGAAAGTTATTATGGAAGTATTTTTAAAGAAATTTGTTTTGATTATTGACATTGCCAAGGAATTTATTTTTAAAATTCCTTGGCAAATTGAATCTTTTTTGATAATATGAGTGAAAGGGTGGAACTCCCTTATTTTAGAATGCATTGTGTATTTGCATGATGTTTTTCCAAAGTTTTTTGTGATGGTCCCATTAAGCTTTAAAAGCTTAGGGGCTTTTTTATCTCAATCTACAATACTACAATACTACATTACTTTACACTCTAGACTAAAAACACCCACTATGTTATTATAATTTATATACCAAACATCACAGTAATCAAATACATGATAAACTAAAACGAGGAGCGAAATCATATGTCGATATTTGAAAAGTTTCAAAATACTGTTTTTGTAAAAGATTCAAGTGAATTAGAAAGAAAAATTAAAGCATTAACTGAAATTAAAGATAAAGTAAAAGAAAAGGAACAAATTGAAAAAGAAATAAAACTTGCCGAACTTGGGCTTGCGGGTGAGAATAGAATTAAGTATGAATTAAAATGTGCTAATATTGGAATGTATGTTTTGCATGATGTAAATGTTATAGGCGACGATCTTTCTGCTCAAATCGATTGGGTAATCATAACATCAGCACATTGTTATTTGGTTGAGTGTAAAAATTTGATTGGAAATGTCACTGTAAATTCGGAAGGGGAGTTTAGAAGATATTATCAATATAAAGGTAATCAAGTAAGTGAAGCTATATATTCACCTTATAGGCAAGCAGTTAGACATAAGGATATTTTAAAGATCTCGACATAGTAAAATTGGTGCATTATTATATGAAAACAATTTTGAAGATTGGTATAAACCACTTGTTGTTTTTTCTAATTCTAATGGAATTTTAAATATTAAATATGCCCCAAAAGAAATAAAACAAAGTATCGTAAAGGTGGATGGGTTGATAGATTACTTAAAGAAAGACATTGCAAAGAAAAGTAAAGATGAACTAAATAGCAAGAAAGAGATGGAGAATATTGCTAAGAAAATACTTTTAGAAATAAATACGATGACCAATAAAAATTATATTGAAAAATATACAATACTTGAAAAAGGAGAGAACAAAGCTAATATATCCACTAATGTTGAAAGCAATAAAAAAACCAATGATGATACCTTAAGAAAAAGACTTATAAATTTTAGAAAAGAAAAAAGTCAGAATGGAATAAAAAAATTCCCAGCATACTACGTTTTTACAAATGAAGAGTTAGAAAAATTAGTATCTCTAAAACCGAAAACTATAGAAGAATTAAGAAAATTAAAGATATTATCTGAAGTAAAAATTAAATGCCACGGTGAAGAAATTATTGCAATAATATTAAAAATATAGACACATATTTTTAAATAAAAAATGCCAGATTGATTATAAAAATCAATCTGGCTATATTTTTGCATTTTAGAAATAAAGAAGGAAGTTATAAATTAGCAAAAACATTATTAGGAATTATATATCCTTCTGGCAATGCAATCATAGCTACAAAATTTCCACTTACTTGAACTTCTGCATTCGTAGCCCATAATTCATTTATTTCAGGGTCACAAGCTACAGAGTTTTTACAATCTTCAATTCTTTTATTAAATATTTCTTTTACTTTGTCAACATCATTTGAATTTTCCACTTCAACTAAAGCTATTTCTTGAGCAAATCCGATTATTGCTGGAGTATATATATTCTCTTGTTTTAGAGAAATATCAGAAAGTCCAGGATAATAAGATTCAATCATTTCTTGATCTGTTTCTTGGAAAAAAGTAAGATCATTTTTTAAATTTTCAGGTTGCGCTTCGATAATATAATCATATACATTTTCTAAATCTTTTGTTTCTGTAGAAGAATTATTATTCTCATTAATATCAATGACATTATCATCTAAATTATCACTTGTCGTTTGATTTTTGCAAGCAGCAAATGAAAATACGCAAGCAACAGAAAGAATACCTAAAATAAAACGTTTCATCACAACATCTCCTTTTCTAGTTACATATTATAGTTTATAAAACGAAAAAATGCAATTAAAAGGAAAAAAGTCACAAAACGTTTACAGAGTTGAAAAGAAGAAGAGCCCAAAGGTTATAGTTATTTAAACTTCTTTTCTTTCATATATTAAGCAAGATATTTTATATGATACAGCAACATT
>ULTU01038142.1_pt1 | contig 11564 bp, 5 predicted proteins | sample 1957861 | NCBI WGS metagenome assembly ULTU01 (sample SAMEA4835742, study PRJEB28245) | human gut metagenome | biome: gut microbiome; material: fecal sample | place: Denmark | collected 2008
ATCGAAAAAGCCATCATCATCTGTGACAACGAGTTTCTCCCGGCAGAATTGTTCCAATTGGCACGGCGAACCGACATACCCGAAGCAACCGCGTCCACTCTCGAAGAAATGGAAATGCAGATGATACGAAAGACGCTTGACAAATGCAATGGAAACCTCTCCGCCGTTGCCGCACAACTGGGCATCACCCGCCAGACGTTGTACAACAAAATGAAGAAATATGGCCTTTAACTATTCATTCCGTGTTGCCGTCAGTCTGGCTGTAGCACTCCTTGCAGGGGTGATGTGGACCACCGACATATTTTTGGGGGTACTCTGCACCGCACTTCTTCCCATTGCCTTATACTGGCAGCAGAAACTATACCGCCATCACGTGCGGAATGTGCTTTTCATGCTCGACGCCATCGAAAACAATGACAACGCCATCCACTTCTCTGAAACGGAAAATACGGCCGAAGCACGTCTCGTAAACCGTGCTTTGAATCGGGTTGCCCATATACTCTACAATGTGAAAAGTGAAACAGCACAGCAGGAAAAGTACTATGAACTCATTCTCGACTGTGTAAATACCGGCATCCTTGTACTGAACGACAACGGTGCCGTATATCAAAAAAACAGTGAAGCCCTCCGTTTGCTGGGACTCAATGTTTTCACCCACGTCAGCCAACTGAACCGCGTGGATACGCGCCTTGCATCCCTTCTCGCAGATTGTCGTCCGGGAGACAAATTGCAGATTCCGTTCAACAATGAGCGAGGCACTGTAAACATGTCTATTCGAATCAGTGACATTACAGTCCGCCAGGAACATCTGCGCATCCTTGCCTTGAATGACATCAACAACGAACTGGATGAAAAGGAAATTGACTCTTGGATCAGACTTACCCGTGTATTGACGCATGAAATAATGAATGCCGTAACTCCCATAACTTCCCTGAGCGATACACTGCTGGGACTGACCGAAGAACAAGCGTCCAAAGAAGAAATCAGAAACGGACTACAGACCATCAGCAGTACGGGCAAAGGCTTGCTCTCCTTTGTGGAATCATACCGGAAATTCACACGCATCCCTACCCCTGAGCCATCCCTGTTCTATGTAAAAAGCTTCATCGAGCGAATGGTCGAGCTGGCCCATCATCAGTACCCCGATGCCCGGGTTACCTTTCATACAGACATCACGCCCAATGACCTTATCCTGTATGCCGACGAAAACCTGATATCACAAGTGGTTATCAACTTACTGAAAAATGCCATACAAGCCATCGAATCGGATAGAAATACGGAAGAAGGACATATCAACATACGTGCCTACTGTAATGAAGCGGAAGCCATACTGATAGAAATTTCCAACAACGGGCCTGCCATTCCCAATGACATTGCCGAACACATATTTATTCCTTTCTTTACGACCAAAGAGGGTGGCAGTGGCATTGGATTGAGTATTTCCCGACAAATAATGAGGCTTTCCGGTGGAAATTTATCCTTATTGCCCGGTAAAGAAACCACATTTATTTTAAAGTTCAATTGAACTATTTCAGATTTGTATTTGTTAAATATAATGCATATCTTTGCACTATTAGCTACAGGAAACATCATATTTCAAACCATATAACACAAAAATTATGTTATTTACAGCAGGAAACATACTACTCATAGGTTCCATATTGCTTTTCGTCAGCATCATTGTCGGCAAGACGGGTTATCGCTTCGGAGTTCCCGCATTATTACTTTTTCTTGTCGTCGGCATGCTGTTCGGCAGTGACGGACTGGGATTGCAGTTCCACAATGCCAAAGAAGCACAGTTTATCGGAATGGTTGCACTCAGCATCATCCTGTTCTCCGGTGGTATGGATACCAAGTTTACGCAAATAAACCCCATCCTTACCCCCGGTATAGTCTTGTCAACCGCAGGAGTGTTGCTCACTGCCATCTTTACCGGATTATTCATCTGGTGGTTGTCCGGCATGAGCTGGACCAACATCCACCTGCCGCTGATAACCTCCCTTTTGCTCGCATCCACCATGTCATCCACCGACTCGGCCTCCGTATTCGCCATTTTGCGTTCACAAAAGATGAACCTGAAGCATAACCTGCGCCCTATGCTGGAACTGGAAAGCGGTAGTAATGACCCGATGGCATATATGCTGACAATAGTGCTGATTCAATTCATCCAGTCCTCCGGAATGGGAGTTCCCCAGATATTGGGTTCGTTTGCCATACAGTTTATCGTCGGTGCCGCAGCCGGTTACTTCCTCGGAAAACTGGCCATCCTTATGCTGAACCGGCTGAATATAGACAACCAGGCACTCTACCCTATCCTGTTGCTGTCTTTTGTATTCTTTACTTTCTCCATCACCGATTTACTGAAAGGCAATGGTTACCTGGCCGTATATATCGCCGGAATGATGGTGGGCAACAACAAAATCATGCACCGGAAAGAGATTTATACTTTTATGGACGGATTGACTTGGCTTTTCCAAATCATCATGTTCCTCTGCCTCGGTCTGCTTGTCAATCCACACGAGATGCTGGAAATTGCAGTTGTAGCATTGCTCATCGGAGTATTCATGATTGTTATCGGACGCCCTCTCAGCGTTTTCCTCTGCCTGTTGCCTTTTGGCAAGAAAATCACCTTTAAGTCACGGCTATTTGTGTCGTGGGTAGGACTACGTGGCGCAGTCCCCATTATCTTTGCCACCTATCCCGTGGTAGCTGATGTTCCCGGTGCACATGTCATTTTCAACATTGTATTTTTCATTACCATCATTTCACTGGTTATCCAAGGCACCACAGTTTCCTGGGTAGCCCGGTTGTTGAACCTCTCCACCCCGTTGGAGAAAACCGGCAATGACTTCGGCGTTGAACTGCCTGAGGAGATTGACTCCAACCTGCACGATATGACCATTACGCAAGAAATGCTAAACCAAGCAGATACCCTAAAAGATATGAATCTGCCCAAAGGCACACTGGTTATGATTGTAAAACGTGGCGACGAGTATCTTATCCCGAATGGGACATTAAAACTACATGTCGGTGACAAGCTGCTTCTTATTTCGGAAAACAACAAGGAGTAGATTGCCACCTTGGTACCTGTAAAGTTGCCCTTTACACTCACAAAGCTACACTTTGCATCCATAAAGCTGCACATTAAAACAAGCAAGAAAAAGCAGAAACAATTTGCTTTGCATCACTATAAGACCTATCTTTGCGCAGTTTTAACTAAAGTGTGCAACAGACGAATGGAACAAGGACAAGGGTTCATCAATTATATAGAACAAAGCATCATTAAAAATTGGGATCGCAATGCCCTGACAGACTACAAAGGAATAACACTACAATACAAAGATGTAGCAAGAAAAATAGCTAAATTCCATATCGTATTGGAAAGAGCCGGCATACAGCCAGGTGACAAGATTGCTGTCTGCGGACGCAACAGTGCACATTGGGCAGTCACTTTCTTGGCAACAGTTACATACGGAGCTGTCATTGTCCCCATCCTGCATGAGTTCAAGGCCGATAATATTCATAACATTGTCAACCATTCCGAGGCCAAGTTACTGTTTGTCGGTGACCAGGCATGGGAGAATCTCAATGAAGAGACAATGCCCTCGTTGATGGGGGTTGTGTTACTGACAGATTTCAATCCGGTGGTTTGCCGCAACGAACAACTGCTGGAAGCTTTTGAACACCGCAATGCCATCTACGGCACACGCTTCCCCAAGAATTTCCGTCCCGAGCATATCAGTTACCGCAAAGAGGAATCACCCGAAGAGCTGGCTGTCATCAACTACACTTCGGGAACTACGGGATATTCCAAAGGAGTCATGCTCCCTTATCGCAGCCTTTGGTCCAATGTCGCCTATTGCCATGAGATGCTTCCCGTCCGTCCGGGCGACCATATCGTATCCATGTTGCCTTTAGGACATGTCTTCGGTATGGTGTACGATTTCCTGTATGGTTTTTCTGCAGGTGCCCATCTGTACTTCCTTACCCGTATGCCATCTCCTAAGATTATCGCACAGTCATTCTCCGAAATCAAGCCACGTATCATTTCGTGTGTACCGCTTATCGTGGAGAAGATTATCAAGAAGGATATTCTGCCCCGGATAGATAATAAGATTGGTAAATTGCTGTTGCGGATGCCCATTGTCAATGATAAAATCAAAGCAGACATGCGCAAAAAGGCAATGGAAGCATTTGGCAATAATTTCGATGAAATAATCATCGGAGGAGCACCCTTCAATGCCGAGGTGGAACGCTTCCTGAAACAAATAGGTTTCCCCTACACCATCGCATACGGCATGACGGAATGTGGCCCCATTATTTGCTCCAGTCGTTGGGAAACACTGAAACTGGCTTCCTGCGGCAAGGCAGCCACCCGTATGGAAGTAAAGGTAAACTCTTCAGACCCTCAGAACGTGGCAGGAGAAATAATCTGCAAAGGCGCCAACCTGATGCTGGGTTATTATAAAAATGCCGAAGCAACCTCTCAAATTATTGACGTGAACAGATGGCTGCACACCGGTGACCTTGCAACAATGGATGCTGAGGGATATATCACTGTCCGCGGACGTAGCAAAAACATGCTACTTACAGCCAGCGGCCAGAACATCTATCCCGAAGAGATTGAAAGCAAACTGAACAACATGCCATACGTATCCGAATCACTCATCGTATTGCAGAAAGACAAGCTTGTGGCTCTTATCTATCCGGATTTTGACGATGCATTCGCCCACGGCATGGAACAATCGGACATCGAAAAAATTATGGAGGACAATCGTAATGAATTGAATCTACAATTACCGGCCTACTGCCAAATCACAAAAGTCAAGATACACTTCGAGGAGTTCGAGAAAACAGCCAAGAAGAGCATCAAGAGATTTATGTATCAGGAAGCAAAAGGGTAATCCCCCCATCCCGCAAAGGGGGAAGGAGGAATATCCTTTTAGTTAACAAAAATATAAGCAAAAGAATAAACCGCTAACAAGTGTTATAAAACATACCTTTTTATTTGGATAATTTGCAGAACTCCCAAATGTCCGTATCTTTGCACTGTGTTTTTCATAGTATTAGATTTAAGGTTAACAAAGGTTGGAGTACAGCGGTACTCCTTTTTTTATATCCGTAAATTAAATATTCCCGGAAAGTTTCTTCAATCCCTTCAATGCAGATTTATCTTTCACCTCCATGATGCTGATGGCATAGCCACCACCGGGAGCAGCTTTCAGTCTCAAGACCGTTTTAGGAGAAACGATACCTCTACGGATAACATAAGCTTGCGGATTTGTCTTATAGTCGGCATTTTTTGCATCGGCATAGACGGTTGCAATATACTGTTTGTCTGCATCCAAGAAGTCCAATTTCAGAGTTGAAGCATGTCCGTGCTCACTGCTGGTACAACCGATAAACCAGTCATTCGTACCTTTTGCCTTACGGGCAACAGTGATGTAACGTCCCGGCTCAGCTTCCAGATAGCGGCTGTCGTCCCAATCCACAGCCACATCTTTGATGAACTGGAAAGCATCCATGAAACGCTCATAATTCTCAGGAAGGTCGGCAGCCATTTGTAGAGGGCTGTACATAGTGACATAAAGTGCCAGCTGACGCGCCAAGGTAGTATTGGCATGCGTATGGCTGTTCGGATTCAACTTATTGATGTCCATTTCAAAGATACCGGGCGTATAGTCCATAGGACCACCCTGCAAACGGGTAAACGGAAGTACCGTTGTGTGGAAGGGCTTGTTACCGGCAAAAGCCTCGTACTCCGTGCCTCGGGCAGATTCATTGCCTATCAGATTGGGATAGGTACGGCATAAACCGGTCGGACGTACCGCTTCATGGGCATTGACCATTATCTTGTGTTTGGCAGCTTCGGTCACGGCGTATAGGTAATGGTTGTTCATCCATTGTCCATAGTGATGTTCGCCACGGGGAATCATATTGCCTACGTAGCCACTCTTTACTGAATTATATCCATATTTATTCATCAGACGGTAGGCGGCCTCCATGTGCCGCTCATAGTTACGGACGGAAGCCGATGTTTCATGGTGCATCATCAGACGGACACCTTTGGAATGGGCATATTCATTCAGATACTTGATGTCAAAATCGGGATAAGGAGTCACGAAATCGAAAACATAATCCTTGGAATTACCGAACCAGTCTTCCCAACCCGTATTCCAACCCTCCACCAATACCTGGTCAAAACCGTGTTCGGCAGCAAAGTCTATGTACTTTTTCACATTAGCTGTGTTGGCCGGATGAATGCCGTTCGGTTTCACCTTGGAATAGTCCGTATCATCCAGTTTCACAGAAGGGAGGTCAAAAGTATATGCCCATGGCTTTCCCCCTGCAATCATTTCCCACCATACGCCGACATATTTCATCGGCTTAATCCACGAGGTATCATCATACTCGCAAGGCTCATTCAGATTGAGAATCAAATTGGAGGCCAGTATCTCGCGGGCATCATCACTGACCATGACCGTACGCCAGGGAGTATGGCAGGGAGACTGCATATACCCTTTATTTCCTTGGGCATCCGGAGTCAGCCAGGATTCAAAAACGAGGTTCTTGTCATCCAGATTGAGATGCATGCAAGAGTAGTCCACCAAAGCAGCCTCGTGCAGGTTAAGGTACACTCCATCAGCGGTTTTAAGCTGTATGGAAGTCTGGACACCCGTCGGCGAAAAGACAGTTTGTGACGCATTGTCACTCACAGCTCCCTGCAGCAGTCCGCGGATTTCAGAGAGTTTGGACTCCGTGTAATCATATTCCTGGGTATCATAATCTCCCGGAATCCACCAGGCAGTATGGTCGCCGGTCATGGCAAACCGGGAATGCTCTTCCTTTATCACAAAATAAACCAGATTCTTCTGTTGCGGAAACTCATAACGGAATCCAACACCGTCATCATATACCCGAAAACGGATATTCATAAAACGAGTGGTAGACGGTTGTTCAAGTTCTACCAGTAATTCGTTGTAGTGGTTGCGGATATCTTTTGTCTCCCCCCACACTGGTTGCCAGATTTCATTGAAAGTGGAAGTAGAAGTCCTTACCACTTTGAAACCATCCATCAGGCTGGTAGTTCCTTTCAGTTCCAGTCCCAACGTACTGGGATTGATGACGGGAGTCCTTTTATAATCCACCTGATAGGCTGGTGTCCCGTCTTTTGTCAGTTCAAAATCCAGCTTCACCATGCCCGAAGGGGATGAAATGCCTTCAGCATTCCCCACCAGGGCAGAAAAAAGCAAAGCTGCGCTAAGTACAAATTTCTTCATAATAATGATATGTTTTTTGTGTTAATAGATAAACTCAATGATATGTTCCTTTCCATCATCCGGCAACCTCAGCAGGCAGGTTCCCTGCTTCTTATCTGGACACCAGGCAGTTATCGTAAACTCTGTCTCCCGATTTTCTTCCAGCTTTCCGACATTCGTTTTCTTGATTTTCTGACCGTCCAGCAAAGCTGTTTTCGGCATCTGTCCCGTATAGATGCAGAACATCAGGTTTCGTTGACCGGGTAAGCTATATTTCTCACCGGTCCGTGTGCCTACTTTCAGCGTATAGCCTTTATCGGTAGTCTGGCAAGTAACAGGAGTACGCATAAACTCTCCACGCAAATATCCTAAATCAGTTCCTGCATCTTCATAAAGCGAGAAGGTTGTTTCACTGCCCGTTGCAGCAGGAAATATCTCAAACGTAACCGGATAGACCGGTTTCTCATCCGTATAGTTCATGACCGGCATTTGAGGTATGATACTTCCCTGCTTTACAAACATAGGAATAGTATTGAGGGGAGCATCCACCGTCATCCACTGCTCACCGCTATATGCTGTGTGTTTGTTGTTGTAGTCAATCCAAGTTCCTTCAGGAAGGTAAACATTCTTGTTTCGCGCTCCTTTCTTTACTACCGGAGCAACAAGCAGTTCACTACCAAACATGAACTGGTCATCCGTAGAGAAAGTTTCCATATCTGCCGGATATTCCAAGAACATCGGTCGCATGAGAGGCAACCCCGTTTCGTGTGCTTCGCGGGCATACGTATAGATATAAGGCAAAAGGCGATACTTCAATTCGATGGCTGCCTTGGCATTCTTCTCAGCCTCTTCGCCGAACAGCCACGGCTCCACAGCCACGTTTCCTTCATGATGAATGCGGCTCAGGGGATTGAAAGCACCCATCTGTATCCACCGCGTATAAAGTTCGGCCATCGCTGGATAATCCTCTATATCTCCGCAATACCCGGTAATGTCACAAGTGGTAAAAGGAATAATTCCCAAACCGGCAGACAACAGTACCGGAATCTGATTGGCCATCTGTCCCCAGCCCTGCGTCACGTCATCACCGTTTCCACAGTCACCGGTCCAGCCGAAGGTATAGCGTTGCAAGCCCGCAAAAGCGGCACGTGTCATCTGGAATACGCGACGATCGGGATTCCGCTTCTCAAACTGCTCCTTCACCACCTTATCCCACGTAAGACCATAGACATTGTGAATTTCATTGTGCATGCCCAAGTGATGTTTCATTACCAGGCGTTCCGTCTGCTCTTCATTACTCCAAGCAGGCTCGCCCATATCAGTCCAAAAACCGGCAATGCCATCATCAATGGGTTTCTGCTGATAAGCTCCCCACCAGTCTGCCACAGCAGGAAGGGTGAAGTCCACTACGCCACAATTACCGCCCCAGGGCCAGGGCATGTCATAACTCTTGCCGTTGGTGGAGTCCTTTACCAGATACCCTAACCTATCGGCTTCCTCCCATTGCCGCTTATTGGCCTGTGAAATGACCGGATCTTGCGAAACAACCACCTTGAAGCCCATATCTCTGAGGTCTGCAAGCATCTTTTTCGGATTCTCGTAGTTCCCTTTCCGCCACTCAAAATCCTGCAAATACTGTGTCCAGCCTATGTCCTGGTAAATAACATCACAAGGAATTCCGCGCTTACGATAGCCTTCAGCTATTTCATAAGACAATTTTTCGCTCGTCAGCAGTCCACGGCATTGTGCAAAGCCCAACGCCCATTTTGGAGGCATTATGGGTTTTCCCGTCAGGTCGACATATTGTTTCATGATTTCCTTATAATCCTTCCCGAAGATGAAATAATAAATCATCTCTCCCCCAGGCGCCTCGAAACTGTAATAATCGCGGCTTTCCGTACCAAACTTAAATTCGGTCTTATACGTATTGTCCAGGAAAATACCATAACGATAACTGCTCATAAAGAACGGAATGCTCTTGTAGAGCGGGTCCTCAACGATACTATAACAAGGCTTGTCGCTGTTCCACATCTTGTAGGCTTCGCCGCGACGGTCCAGCTTGCCGGTCTTTTCTCCCAGACCGAAGAAGTGTTCGTCACGACGGAGAGTCTTGTATTCCAGTTTGCGCTGCCCGTGACCGATATGCCCCTTATCGGCATAATCACTGAACAGCAGTTTCTGATACTTGTCGAATATCTGTAAGTTAAACGGAGACTTGTTTACCCGGATACGGAGCTTAGGGGTAAAAATCTCGTAGCAGGCATTCTGTTCGTCCACATGGACGGTACCGACATCCTCCAGGTCCTCATTAACGACGGCAAAGGAAGAACTATTCCGCTGGAAACTACCGTCGGGAGAAAACCATACACGCACCGTAGACTGGCTGCACAGACGCAATTGTATGGCAGAACTGTCATTCAAATAAAAGGTCACACTCCGGTCGCCACTGGTATAGGAAGTGCAATCTCCGGTGCGGTTCTGCGCATTCGCATAGACTGAAAATGCACAGACGGCAAAAAATAAAAATATATATTTCTTCATTACTATAATCTGTTTGTTCTTTCATTGAATATTCTTATTCCATCACAAGCATGCTCCAGTACTTCAGCAAGGGCAAGGTAAAGGTTACCGTGCCGTCCTTCTGTTCGAATACCAGTTCCTGCGAAGCACCAGCATGGAAATCGGGTGATGCAACCCATATCTTGTTCACTTTACCGGAAACATTCATCTTCAACGGCACATCGGACACCAGACGTGGTTCGGGCATTGTTCCGTTTAAATCCCTCCAGCTTAAGTTATCCGCATTGAGGAAGTTGAGCAGATGAATGACTTGCCTGCCATTTACATTCTTGGCATATACAGTGATGGCAGACTTCTGCGGCGGCCATGCATTCAGAGAAAGATTCCGCGCAGCATCCGTACAGTTCAGCGAAACGGAATTCTCTGCCTCCGTATCTTTATCACGAAGCAGGTTCTGATAAGCCGTCATAAAGTCATAATAACGAATCATGGCTGTTTTCAGTGCATCGTTCATCTGCAAAGCCGTGCTTGGAAAGTACTCGCGGCATAGCATGTGGTCACCCAATTCCAAATGAGAGCCTCCCAAAGCAAATATCACAGCATCCGTCAGCAGCACACCCGGTGTATTGAACTCACCGGTACTGCTACCTGCCTTGTCATAGTTCATATATGCGGCAAACACGGTTTTCAAGGCATGGTTACCATACTGGTCGTTCGCTTTGATAATGGTGTGCAGATCCTTGAAGCCTGCCTCATCGCCCCATACTTCGTTATAAAGGAAATCCACTTTACCCGTACCAGCTATCTGGGAAGCCCCATAGCTGGAGACAGCATTCATCACCAAACGCTTGTCCGGATGATTCTGTTTCATGACTTCGATGAACGAGGCATATCCCTTAGGCAGATTTACCTTATTGCCATCATAGTCATAGCGGTCACCACGGTTTCCCAGTTGGTCTATCTGATAACCGTCAAAGTCCAGATTGGCATAAACATCATCGTTTCTCTGGGCAATATATGCCTGCCATTCCGTATTGCCGGGATTGAGCAGGAAGATATTGCTTTTCCAGCTGGAGGGCAAGTCATGCGAATCCTTATCCATGCGTCCTGTGTTCTTAAATATGTACCATTCTTCCTTTACTCCGTCGGAAACGGCATCGTCCAAAGCTCCGAAACATAGATTGTAGAACATGGACTTCATGCCCAGGCTGTGTTGTGTAGAGATATACTTCTTCACTACCTCGGTATAGACCTCCCGGTTGGCAATGTCCTTATAGACCTCGTCCAGATGCTCACGCGTACCGCCCAACGGCCAGTGATGTTTGTTGTGCCAATCCTGAAACTGTACCCCGTTAATGTGGCAACGGTTCAGAAAAGCCATCTCCTTCTCTATCACTCCATCCGCCTTTTTCGAAGCATCAAAAGTGGCAACGAAACCATAACGTGGAAAACGTGTCCAGTCACTGGATACATCTACGGCAATAGTACCAAGAATAACCTCTGTTCCATTCTCTTTTGTACGGTATACATCCACCAGATAACCGGTATAATCGGTTGCCGGAGCAGTCCAAGTCCAAGTAGTACCGGCAGCAGCCTGCTCCGATACAACCTTGTCCATTGTCCGGTAGCGGATTTTAGCTCCGGCAGGAAGGGCGTCAGCTGTAAAAGAAACACTCTCGCCCGGCCGGTAACATGCCTTGTCGGTAGTGAGGTTGACCGTCAAGTCCGAGGTGACCGGGGTTACTTCCGTAACCCCTCCACTCTCTCCGCCTCCACCGGCACCGC
>ULTU01097451.1_pt1 | contig 11546 bp, 11 predicted proteins | sample 1957861 | NCBI WGS metagenome assembly ULTU01 (sample SAMEA4835742, study PRJEB28245) | human gut metagenome | biome: gut microbiome; material: fecal sample | place: Denmark | collected 2008
ACAATTGACACATTTGAATGAATAAGTATTTTTAGAAAAAATCTACAATAGGGATTAATAAATTATGAAGATTAAAAGTTATCTGCTTTCTTTTGCTAAAACAAAAGGAAGCATTGCGGCTGCGTTAGTCGCAGTACTTATGGCAGCAAACACTACTGTCGCTTTGGCACAAAATAAAGCGACGGAAAGCAACGGAACAGGAAATACTATTGAAGGTGTTGACAAACTTTATGGCATTGATCCTTCGTCATATTATTGTACAAATGGAACAAATGAAACCGACGGAGACAAGATTGTGTGTCTGTATAACGTCGGTGCCAAAAAGTTTCTGAGTATTGGTGGTAAGTGGGGTACTCATGCCTCGCTAAATGTTTCACCATATTCCATTTATATGAGATGGAATAGTGGTTCATCAACGTATTTCCTGCAAAACAAAGTGGAAGGTTCTGGAACTGGTCCATATATGGGAATCTTCAAGGATAAAGATGGGGTAAATGGGGTATTTATGGATAGAAAGGAAAATTGCGCTATCAGATTTGTAAAAGCCAAGGACTATTCAGATAAGAACAAGGTGTATCTCGTCGAAATCAACTCATTCCTTCCAGTTACCCATTTAGGTTATCTCACTGCTTATCCCAACGACGAGAATAAATTCTGCGATTATGAGACAAGCTTAGCCACAGAGGGCTCCCAAGAATACGAAAACCAGAAATGGAAGGTGATTACAAAGAATGAGTATTACCTGCTCTTCCACACAAACCCTGCATATATGAAGTCGCCTGTCGACGCCTCTTTCCTCATCACATGTCCTGATTTCAGAATACATGATGCCGGTGCTGCAAAATGGATAATCAAAAGTGAAGACCAATCTGCTAACGTGAACAGCCACGTACGTTTCGGAGATGAAACGATGTATAAGACGTATGACAAAGTTAGCGGCACAAAAGATGAGGGTTTTACAGGTAGGACTGAGGATCATCAAAAAAAATACGGTAAGTATTTCTACTGCTACACCAAAGGCTTGCGCGGCTTCACATTCTATCAAGACGTGAAGGTACACAAGGGAGGATGGTTCCTGCTGCGATGCAACGGATTCAGCACATCGAACAGTTCGGAGAACATCACTACGAACGGCAAACCGCTGGCAAACCTGTTCATTACGGTGCTCGGTGCCGACGGCAAACCGATTAATGATAAATACTCAACTGCAACCCTCAACGGTATAAGTCAGGCTGATGCCGAGGCGCTTGGCAAGACATACGATGGAGCCGGTATCGGAAAGGCCTTCTTCGAGGGAAAGTATGAAAACCAGGTGCAGATATGTATCGACAAAGCCCCGAATGGGAACGAAATATCAAACGAGAACCCCGTTACGCTCCGCATAGGCTTCTACGTAGACTCTACAGACAAGTCGGAGGTTGACGCCAACGAGCTGACCGCCGTAGACAACTTCAAACTGGATTATGCCGGACCACGACGCAACCCGGAGCTGATTCTCGACGAGGAGTCTACCGACCTGCGCTATCTGACCAAGGCTGCAGACGAATACAAGAACAGCGTGCTGCATCTGAACCGCAAGCTGAACGACAATATGTGGAACTCGCTTATTCTGCCCGTCGACCTGACATGGGGACAGATGAAGCGCACGTTCGGAGATGCCGTGAAGGTGGCGAAGCTTGCCAAACTGACGGAAAACAGCGTGCAGTTCGTGACCGTGGAGCCAAAGAACGACGATGACAGGATGGTAACAGCATTCGAGCCATATATCGTGTACCCGCCATATACACAGGTGAAGTCATCACCCTACACCGTAGAACACTTCTACACATCAAAGGGCAATGACAACAGCGAATGGCTGGATAAAGACTACAAGCCGTCTAACAACGAAGACAACAGACTGACGAAGACTTTGAAAGCCGACCACTACGACATCACGATGGTGACGCTCAACAGGGATACGCTGAATAAGTATTTAAACACCACCAATTGGGAGTCAAAAACAACCTTCTCTACCCCCAGCGGCAACCATGGCACTATGGTCTGCAAAGGTACAATGGCGAAGACATACGACAATGGCAAGATTCTCTCGGACAGAGACAACCTCAACGGCGACTATTTCATGTATAAGGGAAAGCTGATACAGGTGCCGAGCGGCAATAAAGAAAACAGCGTCGAGCCGTATTCATACGGACTGAAGGCGTTCCGCTGCTGGTTTGAGCTGACAGACAATGCGTCTGCTGGAGGAACACCGAGCCAGGTTTCGCTGCTCATCGACGGAGTGGAAGACAGCACCACAGGCATCGACGACATACACGGCAACACCGACTGCACATCCTACAAGCGCGGCATAGATGGCGTGTTCAACATGAACGGACAGATGGTGCGCCGCAGTTGCAGCCTGGAGGGACTGCCTAAGGGAATGTATGTAGTGAACGGAAAGAAGATAATTATCAGATAAACCCCAAATAACAGTTACACAAAATGAAGAAGAACTATATAACTCCAGAAATTAATGTGATACAGCTCGAGGCTCTTCTCTGCAACAGCTTCGTAAAGACGAGCGTATTCAGAGGAAGTATCAAGGGAGAATGTATCAGCAACTTTGAGGTAGTCAACGAGGATAAGACCAAGGGTAATGACTTCCAAAAGTTGTGGGGAGAATCGAACAGCGATAATTGGGGCGATGACTGACACCATCGTCGGCTATAGAAACAGATAATGAAAAGCGTCAAAGGGCTGGATTCCAGTTTGGAGTCCAACCCTTTGTCTATTTCACACCATTGCTTAACGCAACTAAAACTACATTTATTCAGAATATTTCATTCAATCTTCAAAGTCTTCGTCATCCCAAAGACCGCCGCTACCAGTTTGTCCGTCATCATTTTCCTCATCAAAGAGAATATAGTCACGTTTTGGGGCATCCCCTTCTGTTATCTGTCCACCTTCTCCACTTCCACTAAGAAGAGACTCGATTTTAACTTCATATACCTTGACTTCCGGTTTTATATAGTTTTTCATTTTTCCTTAGTTTTTATTTGATGAATTTCTTTCCATTATGGATATACACTCCTTTGACAGGACGTGACACCTTTACTCCCTGAAGGGTATAGAACGATGCGTCGGCGTCTGTACTATTCAGCTTGACTTCTGGTACAGTAGTAGTGCTTCCGCCATCATCTTCGTCATCGAAGACAATAGCCACCTTGACAAGCGACGGATTTTTCGGGTCGTCCGTCTCATTTCCGAGGAACTGTCCGTTGTAGTCGATATAGCCGTACGTAGCTCCAACTCCGTCATCAACGACAGCATTTGCCGGAATACTCAGATAAGCCTTGTTGGCACCGCTTCTGCCATCCTGCGTAAGGCGGAAGAAACCGATATAGTCGTCTCCGGTCTGATGCTCCTTGTAATATTTTGTAGAATGGAAGTTTGCAAGGCCGAAGTAACGGTGGAGTATATTTCCATTATCGTCGGTATCAGCATTTCCAAGTTTGTCAATAGGCGTGACTGTCGGCTTGAGATAGTTGTTCCACTTATCACCTTTAGCTACATAATCGTCTGTCTTTACCCACAACGCTTCATAATTATTATCAGGATAAAGATCATCCGTTTCTTTCAAATAGAAATCCACTTTAGCGCCGTCTTCGTAGCCGCCCGCAGGCACCTTGTCCGCAGGCACCTCACCCACGAGCACTACTCCCATGTTTGCCGGAATATACTTGAGTTCACGAAGATAAATCTTGCCCTGTGATTTTGGGTTTTCTGGATTTGCAGGTGTACCGTACTTATATGCCGCATACACCTTCACATTGTTTTTTGCGGGTTTCATTGCAACACTGTTGCTGTACGTACGGATAAACCTCCTTACGTGATAGGTGAAAGGCATCTTGACGACTTTTGTTCCTGATATGGTGTAGTAGGATACATCCTTATTGTCCTTGTCGAGCCCAGGGTAAAACTTTATCCTCCAGATTCCTGCGGGACGATTCCAGAGAATATCCCTTCCGATTCCGGAGTCTGCCTCGGTCTCTCTGGCAGTCGTACGATGCTGCACATCGTTCGGATCGCCTGCCATACAAGTGTGGTGGGCATCATCCGCGCCATCATATCTGGATCTGGCAAGTCCGGTATTGGTTGTCACATTATCTTCTGTCTCACCCCAGTTCTGCTCTGCGCTATGGTTGGCAACGAACCTGAAATAATGCGAGTTGTTGTATTTTTCGTCTTCGGTAGATATCGTCAACGAGAAGCAACGCTCATTGGCGTCATACTCCATGTCTCCTGCCTTAGAAGTATAATTCCAATTGCCCGTTTTCGCATCATAAGTTCCTTCCACAGCATCACCTATCATGGACATGGTATTTATCGAGAAGTCGGCTTGGTCATTGCTACCTTTTAATTGTATTTCGCCCGACATGCCATAACAGCCATCTTTCTTCGCCAGATCGTTGTCACCACGATTAGCATTAAACTCCACCCTCTTTGTACCATACAGATTAAGGGTGAAGGGTTTCTGGTTAGGCCAGACCTTGTTGCGGTTATCGTTAGTATTATAGGGATATCCTCCATTGCCGAGGAAGAAGAGCTTATCGTGAGTTCCAGAGTTGTTGCCCAAGCTCTTTGTTTCATGCATATCGGGCGTAGCTATTTTTGCCTTATCTAACTGTACTGGGTCGGACACGTTATTCACCATATATCCTATACACCAATAGTTGTTACGACCGTTGAAATAGAGCGAAGCCACATTATTGTCGCTGTATCTGCCAGTATTTCCTCTATTTTCACGCTTATCGAAGAGCGGCTGTGCCGTTGCCCCTTCCATGTTGCCAAGGATATAAGACACACGTGTCGTGGCATCATGCTTTACCTGCCAGTCGGAGGGGTTTCCCTCGCCGTCAAGCGTGAAGCTGAAGGTATACATGCCATCGTCGTCGGTCACTCCGTCATTGCGGGTCTCGAGATCCCAGTAGTTGCCGTTCTCTGCTAATGTTGCGGAGCCTACAAGGAGACTGCAGTCTGCCGTAGGGGTTTCTCCCATAGTTCCTACCGTACCGTTTGTTGCGGGCAGAGCGGTTCCATTCTTTGCTCCGTGCAGTCCGAACTTTCTTCCCGGTCCGTAAACCATCTTATTGTCATAATCGTCAACAGCAAGAATCTGTGCATGTGCCGTGAGGCATGCCGGGATGCTGAACGCATAGCTATTGTCTTTTTGCTGTTCGAATTTGAAATACACATGGTTTGTATAGTTTATCGTTGCGCCGTCGCCTCCCGGATTAAATTCTCCACTATTATATGGCGAGAAGAAATTGCCCACGAGATAGTAACCAGGTTCGACATCTGTTGCAGACTGTGCAACAGTTCCACCGCTTTCTCCTGCGGAAACTTTCTTTCCTTCTATCCATACGCGGTGCGTCGTGCCTTCTGTGATGTCCACATTAACCGTGAGATATTCATATTCGTTCGCCGTATAGCTTACTTTCCAGGCATTGCTGCTTCCATAACAGCCGCTTTCTATAGAATAAGAGGTGGGATCTTGTGTTCCTTCATCGTTTATCGTAAGCGGAGCATCATTGACTGTAGGCTGCATCTGCTTACTTTCCCCTGACTCTGACACTCCGATACGGAACCAGAATCCCCCTTCGGGCATGGAAGTGATTTTAAGGGAATACACATTGCTGCCTGGAGTGTTAGCAAGCTGATGGTTGCTTGGCACTTCATAGTTACCAACGCTACCATTGATTGTTTGGGCTGTAAGCAGATATACATCTGCTGCCTTCATCTCCAACATTGTCCCAAGCATCAACATTAGGACTAATAGGCTTTTTGTTAACTTTTTCATCTTTTCAGTATTATTGTGTTATTTATAAATATGCTACGTTTTATGTTAGTAGAGCAGGTCCTGCACATTATGCAGAACCAAGACTATCTTCGTTTTTTGTGTCTTTTTTCGACTGCAAATATATGTATTTTTGCATTACGCTATATTAGGGGAAATGGAAAATATGGGGTAAAAGTTATGCAAACGTTTGTAAAGCCATCGTCTCAACCCTCTGAATAATGCAAGATTTTCAATGAGTTATGCTGTACTGAATCTAACTTTCCTCCGATTGCCCTTATGAAAGGGGGATAATACTACACCATGACCACTGTCTTACCATTATTATTCAAATGCCTATAAGCCAAGTATGTGTATTTGAGGTGAATGGGATAGAAATGTATAAGCTAATCTTAGATATTTAAATCTTTTGTGTCGCCCATAAGAAAATCCATTAATCCCATTGTAAGAATACCATTCTCGTCAGTCCAAGGTTTAATGTCATCTTTCACGATGATTATTTTCTTGAATGAATCGCCTATTCTCAAAAGTGAAGCCATTTCTTGTTTACGCTTTTCCTCGTCTGGCATGGCTAATGCGGATTGGATGTAATACTTTTGGCTGCCCTCATTGATAACAAAATCAACTTCAAGTTGTTTCCTCTGCCATTTACCGTCTTTACTTACATATCGTTGCTCCATAATACCAACATCCACTTTACATCCTCTACGGCGCAACTCATTATATATGACGTTTTCCATTATATGGCTCTCTTCTTGCTGTCTTAAACCAAGGACGGCATTTCTTAACCCCATGTCTGTAAAATAGTATTTGGCAAGACTACCGATATATTTCTTGCCTTTAATGTCAAATCTTGTGGCTTTCTCTATGATAAACGCATCTTGCATATATCCAAGATATTTGTCTATCGTATTATAACTTATAGCTACTTTCTTTACACTCTTAAAGGTGTTTGACAACTTTGTGGTATTTGTTGGTACCCCAATACTTGATGCTACAATACGTACCAAATCTTCAAATTCAGACTTGTTTTTGACACGATGACGTTCAAGTATGTCTAACAAATAGACACTCTCAAATAGATTTGAGAGATAGTCCAACTTTTTCTTCTCTGTTTCAAGTGTCAGCACATGAGGAAGTCCTCCGTATGTATAATAGTCTTTCCATGCTTCATAAGGTTTCTGTCCTGTTCCTTCACAATATTCTGACAATGACAACGGATAAAGCCGAATCTCGTCACCACGTCCTCGAAACTCGGTAATAATATCGCTTGAAAGAAATTTTGAGTTGCTTCCCGTTACATAAACGTCCGCATTGTCCATGCGCAACAGACTATTAAGCACTTCCTCAAATCTCGCTACAAGTTGTACTTCGTCAAGGAGTATATAGTACAAATCATCATCCACCATTTTCGACTTGATATACTTATACAATGCTAATGGGGCACGAAGGTCTGCACTCTCAATGTCATCAAGTGCAATCTTTATAATATGGTCTTCTGTCACGCCAATATTTTTCAAATACTGATAGAAAAGTGTGAAAAGTAAATATGATTTTCCACACCGACGAATTCCGGTAATGATCTTTATTAATCCATTTTGCTTGCCGTCTATCAGTTGCTGTAAATAAAAGTCTCTTTGTATCTGCATAATATGTCTATTGAAATATTTCGGCAAAATTGCCATTTTTGTTCAGCAAAAATACTGATTCATACTGAATTAAGCAATTTTTTAATGAACTATTTTGGCAATCTTGCCGTTTTTTTTCATTTTTGAACAATAGTCCTGTCGGTGCGGTATTGGCAAGCAGTTGGTTTATTTTTGTTCCGTATAATATACTCATAGTTTATTGCAAAGCTAAATATCTAACTGTAAAGATCGATGTTTTTATTCTTCCTTACAAGAAATGAGTTAGAGAAATTGTCTTGAAACAAACTAAGAGTATAATTTGTGTGGCGAATTTTTCTTCTTGTTTTTAGTATATTTTGGTTCATCTAAGATAATAAACTATTAAAAAAAGTCCTGTAAATCAAAAGACTTACAGGACTTCTTATATGTTGTCTACTTGTCATTTATATTTAGCAAAAATCATCACAGGCCTATGCTTAGAAGCTCACGATATATCTTCATCACTTTAGTCACACAATCTCTCGATACCGTAAAGCAGCCACGGCTCTCGGAACATATCGGGATATACTCCCTATCGCCAGAGAATCTTGTGACTTTTCCTGCTGAATGAATCAAGATACCACGAGTCTCGGCAAGATAATTGGTCTTGTCAAGCCCACGAAGACGGATGCTCTTCTTAAACTTACTACCCTTTCCTACCATCACATATCGTCCAAGACTAGAGCATCCGCTGCCAAACTCATTGCTGAACTTAGGCTTGGCATCTGTGTTGCCCTTTCCACTGCCGTGCATACAATAGCTGCTCAACACACGCTTTCCATGCTGCAGGTCGTAGATGAAGAACCGCTTCTTGCCCGATGGAATGGAGAAATCCACCAGGATATAATAGTCCGTGCTATACCCTCGTCGCTCGCAATAGTCTCGTACCTGCGAGAGATTCTCGCAATCCACCTTGCCATACCATTCCTTGGCGTCGACGTAATTCTTATATAATGGCTTAGTGTACCTGTTATAAATGGGAGGCACAAAAGGGATGCTAACAATCAGCAGCACTATGACAACCAACAATATGATATATATCTTGTTCATCGTTCTCTTGTATGTTTGGTTTATGAAATGTCATCCTTCAATTTAATTTGTCCCTTTGTTATTACGAATAATATCCAACTGAAAAGCGCGCTGGTCAAGATAGGCGCACAATAGACGATGAAGTTCGTTGCAAAAAAACCAATGCCAGTAACCCCTGATAAGTATTGAGTGTTTTTTACCAAAATCGATGCACATTCTTCCATAGATATACCGATTAATCGTCCCCATACTAAAGCTGTTGCCAAGGCATTCATTATCAGCCATGCAAGACAAACATAGTATAGACGTCTGTATTTGGCTTTTTTAGACAACGGCGACCGTTCTTTAAGTTCGCCCATTCCCTTCCACGACCTTACGAAAGCAGGCAGAGCGAAGATTACGGGGAACAGCCATGCCAAGTAAACGAATATCACTATAAATGCAGCGTTGTACGAAATACCAAGCATAACCGCTAAGTCGGCATTGATGGCACACAACAAGACATATGGATAGTACAAATATGATGTAGAAATAGGGAGCGTCATGTTCATATAAACACTGTAACGTATTACTTCTACAACCAGTAAGACCAATATCGCGTAAATCACCAACGTTTTCTTCTTCAACCATGGATACACGGTTAGACCAATACTTGTGATAGACAGCATAACACTACTGCCCCACATGGTGTCTTCTGCATGGAATGGGCTAAGGAATATATATCCTTCGTTTTCAAGCACCATGTTGTAAGCACGCATTTCCACACCATCTAATCCAGCATTAAGAATCCCATAAAGAAGGATAGCCGCAAGACAAATGGCTATCGGAGCCAACACGTAGTTGCGTCGCCATACCAAGATGATGCTTGCAGCAACGGAAAATGCGCAACATATTGCCATTTGGATCGGGAATGACCAATAAAACAATAATGCAAGTAAAAGCAAGATGATTCCCCAAACGATTATCCATCCAAAAGGCAAGATAAGGAGGTAAATACTCCAACCGACAGAAGATATCCAGTCTTGCACCTTCCTAATGGCATCATTATCATCAACTTTAGCATAATAGTCGGTGTTCTTTTCAAGATATTCCCTTACCATGCGGCGTTTTACCAGTTCTTTCTTAAACCTGTTGCCCTTTACTTTTTCCAGTTCGGGCGCAACAGCCTCTTCCGCGACCATCTTCAACTGATTGCGGTGTTCTTCTATTTTGCCGAGTATATTGTGTTGTTTCACATACAATACGACACAACAAACACCACCAACAACTGCGGCACCAAGCAATAATTTCCAGTCTATGTGGTTGAAGCCGCCAAAGAGGCAACACCATATAATGACCGCGAAGCAAACACATGGCAAGGCGAATCTAATAAATTTCTGCATATTCTTCATTGTTACAAACAAATTTTCAGTTGGCTTGAGTGCTTGCGTATCAGCGTTGCCACATCATGCTTGTCTGTTACTATTCCTTTTATTTTCTGCTGCATCTCAAGAAATTCTTCGCGCATAATATATCGCAGAGTAGAAGTCTTGTAGTTTGCTTGATCTTTTACCGACACGTCATCAAATTTGATGTTCAATTTGTGTATTAGTTCCATACGTTCATCGTATGTCAAAAAAAGGAATATACGTTCGGCGTCTTCCAAAGAACATATAAATGATGTGAAATTAGAATTTCCTTCTATTGGGAAGAAACGCCCTGGAGAACGTAAAATAGGATAATGCTCTACTATACTCAACCAGGCAATTTCTATGTTACAATCTTCTTCCGACTGTTTTGACAATGGCATATATAAATGAAAGCCAGTTCGATAACCAAAATCGTTCCAATTACTATAAGTCAAAACGTATTTGCTATTCATATTTTTATGATTCCATACAAGTTCATGGACGCAATTCCAAAGTTTCATTTTTCAATATTTTATATATTTGAATGTTAAAGCTCTATCTCTATAAAGAATTAAGCCCCGCATGAGAGAATACAAAAAATGGAAGTTAGCGTTTTACTGAAGCAACAGAAATGTTAACTTCAATCTTTCAATACTCGCTCATATGGGACATTTCTAATTCAGCTTACAGTTTGGTTACGGTAGCCTTGCGCATGTTTATGTTGAACGTACCAAGTGAGGTCTTCACCTTGTACACACCGTTCTTGGCGGCAACGAGCTTGGCAGTCATGCCCATGAAAGAGAAACTTCCGTCTTCATTCTTGTTGATGTTGTAACGGCCAAGAGGGGTGTTCACCACGATATGGCTCTTGGTCACTTCCACCACCCCATAAGTAGTGCCCGAAGGAGCATCCTTCACCTTCTGAACCACTTCCTTGGCAGCAGTCTGTACATTGTCGTTACTACCCTTTGCAAAACTTGCTGTGCTGGTTGCTACAACCATCAGCAGCATAATCATTAACTTCTTCATTGTCTTCTATCGTTTTTTAATGGTTTTGTCTTATTGACAATGCAAAGGTAGTGTGGCTTTTCTGAACCGAGAAACTTTCCGAGGTGACTTGTACAAGATGCAGGGTTTATTGTATATCTTGGCAATTATCGCTTCCTAAGCACCAGCCAAGGAGCTACGCCGTGGTGCTTGTCGGTGCAATACTTGGCGGCTTTCTCCGTGAAGTAGGCGGTGCCGTCGGGAGCACGGTAGAAACCGCTCTCGTTGCCACCGGTAAGGTATATGGCATCCACATAGCCATATTCGCGCAAAGCATCGGCGAAGTCCCACAGTGTTTCGGGGTGAGGAGTCTCGATGATGCAAAGGCGGTCGTCCGCGGTACGTGCAAGGGCTTTGCGTTCCACCTTACCATGCAGGAAGAAACGCTGGGGCAGTTCGCCGTTGGACACAAGCACAAACTGGCGGAAGTAAGAGCCGTCACGCTCTACCATGTGCTCGCACATATCGTCAAAACGAGATATGCCGATGACCATATTGCCCTTGGCTATGGCGCAATAGCCAAGACGCGACACATTGCTTCGTTTCTGCTCGCCGTCGACAACCAACGAGCCGATATAC
>ULTU01035325.1_pt1 | contig 11530 bp, 8 predicted proteins | sample 1957861 | NCBI WGS metagenome assembly ULTU01 (sample SAMEA4835742, study PRJEB28245) | human gut metagenome | biome: gut microbiome; material: fecal sample | place: Denmark | collected 2008
GGACTGGGCAAATGTGTCTCCGGACGGTCTGACAGGTGTGTATATGAAGAATTCCAACCTCTTCTACATGGACACCCTGAACCTGCGCAAGGCGGCCAAGGACCCGAAGGACAGCACGCTGGTCGAGCACAGGATAACATCTGACGGATACAAGGACTTCTGTTACGGCATAAACAACTACAGCGGAAACACCGAGACAGACACGACCAAGAGGGTATTTCCGTCTGAACTGGTATGGTCGCCGGATTCCAGGCATATTGCAGTGATGCGTTGGGATATGGCACCACTCAAGGACTTCTGGGTCATCAATTCATTGACTCAGCCACGTCCGACACTGGAGACTTACAAATACCAGATGCCGGGAGAGCCGGGACCTAAGGGCCACCTGTACGTATTCTCCACCTCTGACCGGACCTCCAGACAGGTGAAAATCAATGCGTTCAAAGACCAGGACCTCATCATGCAGCCGGATGTCCGTACTACCGACGACCAGTTCGATGAGTTCTACAGTTCGCGTTGGCTCGGAGATGACAACGGGTTCTACCTTACCCGTATGAGCCGTGACTTGAAACGCATGGACATCTGCTACGTAGGTGTGGACAGCGATTCGACCAGGACCGTTATTTCCGAGAGGATGAACACATACGTGGAAAGCAGGCAGACAAGGCTTCTGGACGGCGGAAGGAAAATGATTCATTGGTCCGAGCGCAACGGATGGGCGAACCTCTATCTCTACAATGCTGACGGAACATTGATAAGAAACCTTACCGAAGGGGCATATCATGTGGACGACGTGCTCGCCATCAATGAAAAGGAGGGCTATGTCCTGTTCCGTGCCTGCGGTAAGGAAAAGGGCGAAAATCCATATCAGATGCATGTTTACAGGGTAAGCCTGCAGGGCGGTGAGCCGAAAATGCTCGACATCCCGGACATGAACATTGACGCGATAGCCTCTGACGACGGCAAGTATTTCATTGCCAATTATTCCCGCGTGGACTACAAGCCGGCTTCTGCGCTTTTCGATGCGGCAGGAAAGAAAGTGTGCGACCTCGGCGAGGCTGACTTCTCGCTTCTTTTCGCTGCGGGATACAAGTTCCCTGAGAGGTTCAAGGTCAAGGCGGCAGATGGTATAACAGACCTCTACGGAGCCATCTACAAACCATTTGATTTCGATTCCACAAAGGTCTATCCTATATGCGATTACGTATATCCGGGCCCTCAGGTGGAAGCCAACAACATCTCTTGGAGCAGAGGATTCACGAGGACTGACAGGCTGGCTCAGCTCGGGTTCATTGTCATAACTGTAGGCAACAGGGGCGGCCATCCGGACAGGTCCAAATGGTACCACAACTACGGCTACGGCAATCTCCGCGACTACGGCCTCGAGGACCAGAAATATGCAATCCAGCAGTTGGGGGCAAGATACAGCTGGATTGACCTGAACAGGGTCGGCATCCACGGACACTCAGGCGGCGGTTTCATGTCCACCGCAGCGATGCTCAAATACCCTGACTTCTTCAAGGCTGCCGTTTCCTGCGCGGGAAACCATGACAACAGCATCTACAACAGGTGGTGGAGCGAACAGCATCACGGAATCACGGAGAAAGTGGAGGCCGGCGATACCACATTCGTATATTCTATCGAAACGAATCCGGAGATCGCTTCCAACCTGAAAGGCCACCTCATGCTCGTGCACGGTGACATCGACAACAATGTCCATCCTGCCAATACCATTCGCGTGGTAAACGCCCTCATCCGTGCAAACAAGCGTTTCGACATGCTGATTCTTCCGGGACAGAGGCACGGATTCGGAGACATGAACGAGTACTTCTTCTGGAGAATGGCTGACTACTACTGCGAATGGCTGATGGGCAGCAGCAAACGCGACGAGGTGAATATCAAAGAAATGAACAACGACTGATTATGAACAAGATTATATCATCATCGGGCTTGTCGCTGTGTATCGGCGCGGCCCTTCTCCTCGCTTCCTGCAATGACCAGGAAGTGAAGGTAAACAGTGTCAATGTCAATGTGACAGAGGCGCTTTCTCCTGAACGGAGCGACTCCGTCCGGGTCAATGTCAATGCAGAATATCCTGTAGATGGTCTTGTGGACAGTGTAAAGAACTCTATCTGCGAGATTATCGTGGAGGCCACTTTCGGCTCTGACTACTCGGGACTTTCTGTGGAAGATGCGGCCAACCGCTGGGCAGGCGATTTCGTGGCCGAGTACAAGAAGGCCAACCTGGAGCTGCTCAGTGAAGCCCAAGGCGATGAGGCCAATGACATGGGAGCGGGTTTCTTCTCCTGGGAGAACAAGCTGGAAGGCTATTTTTCCGGAAGGCACGACAACATCATCACATACACGGTTTCCAACTACGTATTCGAGGATGGCGCACACGGCTCCACAGTCGAATCGTCAGTAAACATTGACCTGAAGACTGGCAAGCAGGTGACAGAGGAGGATTTCTTCATCCCTGGCTACAAGGAGGCTCTTTCCGCATTGCTCTCCGCCCATCTTCACGACGAGATGCCTGACCAGGAGTCTTACGACGCGCTCTTCATCAAGGACCTTGAGCCGAATGGCAATTTCAAGGTTTCGGAGCAGGGTGTGACTTACGTTTACGGACAGTATGAAATCGGGCCATATTATCTCGGAATCATAAAGGTTACCCTTCCTTGGAACGAACTTGGGGACCTTGTCAGAGAACATCCGACGAAATAATCTTTCACAAACAAATAAACATAAAAATCTTTTATGAAGACATTGCGAATTTTTACAATGTTTGCCCTCTCTTGTGCGCTGCTCTCATGCGGCAACGAGAAAAACGGGGACATCCCTCAGCTTCCGTCACCAAAGGTAATTCAGGACGAAGCCAAGACCACCAAGACATCAGTAGCCGCTTTCTGGACCGAAGTTGCAGGAGCAGCAAGCTACAATGTCATTTTCGACGACCGGGACGTGGTGTCCACTACGGAGAAGGAGATGGCATGGGACAACTTGGAGACCAACTCTACCCATACGCTCAAGGTTCAAGCCGTTTCTGCTGACAAGAATGCGTTCAAGGATTCTGAATGGAGTGTTGCTGTCCTCACCACCACCGAGGACACGGAACTCGACACGCCGTTCACCATGAGTTTCCACGACATCACATTCTACAATGCGCAGGTGACCGTCAATGCCGGCAACTATACCGACAAGTATTTCTTCAATGTTACACCTAAAGTGCTGTTTGACAAGGACTACAATGGCGACGCACGTGCATTTGCAGAGGATTATATCGCCCAAGTCAAGCAGTTGGCTGAACTCAGCGAGAAGACCTTCGGAGACATGTATCTCATCCTCAGCTATTCCGGCAAAATGAAAGGGACAGTTCCTTCACTTGCTTCCGAGACTGAGTACATCGCCATAGTTTTCGGTGTGGACATCAACGGTCTTATCACCACGGGAGTAGCATCAGAGACATTCAAGACAGAGAAGGACCCGGGCGTACAGAAATCCGATATGACATTTGAAATCAATGTCGAGCAGCCGACAGGGACCTCCGCAATAGTCGAGGTAACCCCGTCAAAAGATGACGAGTACTATTTCTTCACTGCGATAAACAAGTCCCAGTTATCTACGACTGTGGGTGGAGACACCGACGAAGCCATCTTGAACTACTACTCCAAGTTGTTCGATTCTTATCTGGAAAACGAAACCTTCGAAGATTTTGCGAGCAAGAACTTCTCCAAGGGAAAGGATTCCTACAACTTTGCAGCTTTGCCTGACAACTGTGACTATCTGGTAGTTGCATTCGGCGTGACATACCACGGTGAAATATGTATGGCGACCACTGACCTTGCCAGGAAAGAGTTCAAGACAGGTGAAGGCGCTCAGAAGCCGGGCGAGAAGGACATTGAAATCGTAGTGAACAAGCTCACAGCTACAGACTTGGAGTTCACAGTCGTTCCGTCTGACGACAACATCCACTTCGTATATGATTGGCGTTCTTATGACGAATTCAAGGGCCTCACGGATGAGGAAATCATGACAAGAGCCATAAAAGAAAGAAGCGGAGACGGTTATTTCTGGCTGACTGCCAGCAAGGGAGCCATGCCTGGCCATAACGTCAATCCATTGACCACCGGCAAGGAATATATCATCTATGCTTTCTATGTGGAAAAAGACCCGAACAACGCATATAGTGCCGTTCCGTCAAGCGGTCTGTTCAAGAAAATCGTAGTTCCTGGAGAAGGTGAGGCTCAGGAGCCTGCTCTTTCTTTCACTATCTCCGAGGATGAAGTGACCACTTCATCGCTCAAGGCGACGGTAACGCCATCTGACGCAACCGCAAAGTATTTCAGCTATGTATTGGAAGCATCCAAATGCAGCGGAAAGACAGACGAGGAAATCGTCAAGGCTGTGAAAAACGAACTTGGATACGAAATCCTCGGATCCGAGAAGACAGGTGCTACCGTAGTTTCCAAGAGTGGACTGAAATCCAATACCGAATACTACGTGGTAGCCTTCGGAGTGGATCCTGACAAGGATTACGCTGCTACCACTTCTGTGACCAAAAGGCTGTTCAAGACCAAGGTCGAGAGCACGACTCCTCCTTCCGGAGAAAAGGCTATCGACATCAAGGTCAAGGAACTTACAGCAACCAAGATTTCTGTAGATTTCATACCTGGAGATCCTGATATGGAGTACGCGGCAAATGTCTATAGGGCTGCCCAATTCGAAGGAATGAATGACGAGCAGATCATCAAGACTGTCATAAATGATTATGTTGCGAACTATATGATGTATTCTAAAGGCAACTATAACATCACACGTGATGCATTCAGTCCTAATACCGAATATGTCATCGTGGCATTCGGCGTAAAGAACGGCAGCGCCATCACCGGCCTCTTCAAACAGTCAGTGACTACCCCTGCCGAATAACATTTCGACACACATATTGAAAGATTCAGCCCGGCACGAAAATGTACCGGGCTGATTTTTTAGAAACGATATGCAACAAATCCGATTATTGCCCGTCAAGAGTATAGAAGATTTGATAGATTTGCAGTGCAAGCGGTGAAAAGGATATGGGCATTGATGACAAAAAAGCGACGGAACTGTTTCGGCAATACGGTAAAAGGCTGTACAATACGGCCTTGCGCATCACATTGTCATCAAGCGAGGCGGAAGAAATCATGCAGGAGACATTGATCCGATTCCTTACGGGCAGCTGGAGACCTGACGATGAATGGGCGTGGCTGCGGCGGATGTGCATAAACAGGTCGATAGACTTCCTGCGCCGCGAAAAGCGCTTCGTGAATATCGACGACGCCTTCGCTTCTGCTGAACCTGCTCTTGCCGATGACAATGAAGAGGTCTGGTCCGGATTGGACGGAAAAGTGTTCCCGATGGTGATGGACCTGCTGAAGGCAATGCCGGACGGATACCGGACGATATTGACATTGAAGCTTATAGAAGACATTGATTATAAAGAGATTGCGTCAATGCTGGGAATCAGCGAGTCCTCTGTCCGAAGTCAATACCTCAGAGGCCGCAGAAAACTTGCAGAGAGGCTAAGAGAAAAATTGAAAGTCAATGATTATGAATGATATAGAAAAATATTTCGACAACTATAGAAGCCTTGCAGATGAGGCCGGAGCAGATCCGTCCGTCTCCGAGCAGGATTTTCTTGGGCGGCTACATAAAGAGCGTGCACGGAAACGTTTCCGCAGGCGTACAATTGCATTGACCTTTGTCGGGATGGCGGCAGCATTGACAATTCTCGTCATTCTGCGATGGCCGGAGGCTCAGGTCGATCCGGTCGAGGTCTATATGACGAACTATCGGGAAGGCGTGGCGCCGCTGCTTTCGGAGGTACGGGAGATGGAGATGTCTTCCGAGCTGTGCAGGGAAATGGACTTGTCGGAGGTCATTGAGGAGTTGCTGAATTCTCCGGACAGCATGATCGGGGGGCTTGAAGGCCTTGGAAATGCTGAAAAACTGGAGGTTACGAGGAAGTATTGCGACAGCAGCCTGGAAGAAATCAGGGCCCTGTACGATGAATGTTGTCAGGCATATTATACTGGTGCTCAGAATGTTAATGAAATCTAAATTATCAATGTTATGAAAAAGAATCTTTTTGTGCTGATATTGTTTTGCGCAATATCCGTGATTCAGGTCAATGCTGGTGAAAATCCTGCTGTGAGACGGGAATATGATTTTACGTCTTTCAATGCTATCCGTACCGTGTCTGACGGCCAGACAATTTCCGGAAGGGGCCGATTCGTCTCTACAAATTATAAAATATCATTGGTCAAGTCGGATTACTATAAAGTCATTATGGAAGTGTGGGACAGGGATGACATCGACCTGTTCGAAATCAGGCAGACCGGAAGTGCCCTGGAACTGGTGAAGAAAATGAAGAAGTATCCGTATCGCAGTTCGAGTGTAAGTATTCCGAGCGCGACCGTAACCATATATACGCCTGAGTTCCCGAGCGTTACGTTGAGCGGAAACTCTCAGATGAGCGTGTCCGGCGGCGCGTTTTCGGGTGAGAGACTGGCGGTCAACCTGTCCGGAATAACTAAAATCGAAGGGCTTTCCGGAACGTGGGACAAGGCGACTATCACTATGAGCGGTTCCACCAAGATTGACAACCTGACCTTGACGTCCGGCTCTTGCCATATCACGTGCAGTGGAGTTGCTGAGATAGGCGGCATTTCCTCGATAAATTCGGATAAGGTAGTCTTGTCCACGTCGGGTACGTCCAAGATCAGTCTGGAGAATTTCCGTTCTGAGTCCATCAATGCGACAGCCAGCGGCGTGAGCAAGTTCAAGACGTTAGAAGTCAATGCCGGTGAACTGTGCGCAAATCTCTCCGGCACGGCATCTTTCAATTTATCCGGGGCAATCAGAAAGGTCTCTGCTGATATGCAGGGTGCGACATCTCTGTTCCTCAAAGGGACCGGAAATGAGCTGGCCGTCTCTGGCAGCGGAACTGCTGTTGTCAATGCCGAGAAATTTACGGTGAAGGATGCGTCATTGAATATGTCCGGGGTGTCCGGGGCCTCCGTCACTGTTACCGAAAAGCTTGAGACCGAAACATCCGGGAACTCCCACATAGATTACTACGGCCGCCCGAAGTCCGTAATCAACAAATCAAGTAACGTGGTAAGGCATTGATTTAGTTTACATATATTGAGGCTCAATGCATCAGTTGAGCGTTTCTGCCCGCCGCATCTGGAGTGATTCCATATGCGGCGGTTTTGGCCACAAAACTGCTACGGACCATAGCAGTATTGATAGAATCTCAAAAAGAAGAGATTTATGGACTATTCTGTCCAGGCTTTCCAGCCGTCAACGGTGTGAGTCTCGGAGGAGAAGTTGATGCCGAGTTTTATGATTTGCTTGCCGGATGCGAGAAACGGCTTGTCGTAGCCTTTTTCCTCTATCTGCTTGAGAGCGATTTCGGGAGACTGGTCGCGCTTGAGCTCTATTATATAGACATATTTATCGGTGTCGAAGATGATGTCTATGCGGCCGCGGGAGGTGTGATACTCCGTCTTGACATATAGCCCCATCATCTTGAGCATCACCGACATCGTGTTCTGAAAGTAGAGTTCGAGGTCACCATGGATTTCGTAGTCGTTGCCGGAGAGAAAGGAGGTGAAGCGGGCCATGAAGGATTCGACGTCGCCGCGCTCGATGTCGCGGATGAACTGAACCACGGAGAAATCGCCCTGAATGAGGGCCGGAGCATAGAGTTGGCTCAATGAGTTGAGAAATCCGCTCTTCACCTCGTCATTCGGATAGTCAAGGTGGTAGGTGTTGAACCGCGTATCATGGCCCTTGATTGTCAGATAGCCGGTCTGGTACATCAGAGTGATCGGCTCCGGATTCACATAGTTCGTCCCTGTGAGCGCATCAGCAGGAACATCATCCTTCGATATGTTGTCGAGATTGTATTGTCCCTTTTGGAGATAACGCACGAGAAAAGCAGGTGTACCGGTCTCGAACCAATACATCCTGAACTCATTTACATTAAATGTATTCAAGATGCTGAAAGGATTATATACGCCTGATGCCTTGTAATGGAAATGATAGCCGTCGTACATCGACTTCAGTTTGTCATAACACTCGTCCTTGGTGAGTTCATTGTTTTCAGCAAGCTTCGCCACGCTATCATCGAAATATGCTTTCAACTCGTCTTCAGAGATTCCGCAAATGTTCGAATATAGCAAGTCCATCGATATGTCTCTCAGATTATTCAGACTGCTGAAGACACTCATCTTGCCGAGCTTCGTCACTCCGGTAAGAAATGCAAAGCGGATGAACCCGTCCCGGCCTTTTATTACACTGTAGAAACCCTGAAGTTCACGGCGGAAACTGTCCATCAGGTCAGGATTGTCGATGTTGTCAACCACAGGCTTGTCATATTCATCTATGAGAATAACGACCTTTTGACCGGTCTTTTTGAAAGCCGCCTCGATGACAGCAGAAAAACGTGTCGCAGGCTCCTCAAACACATCGGTGACGCCATACTGATTCTCCCACGCCAGCAAATGCTGGTCGAGTTTACCGGCAAGGTCCGCGACGGAAGTATAGCGACTCCCCGTCAAGTCCAGATGAAGAACAGGAGATGCCGTCCAGTCCTTTTCCATTTTTTCAATAGCCAGCCCCTTGAAAAGTTCTTTCCGTCCCTGAAAATATGCCTCCATCGTCGAGACGAGCAGGCTCTTCCCGAAACGACGGGGACGGCTCAGGAAATAGTAATTCCCTGTCGCTGCAAGATTATAAATCTGAGCGGTCTTATCGACATAGACAAATCCGCCTTGCCTTATCTTTTCAAAATTCTGTATGCCAATCGGGTACAACATAATCGCCAATGCTTTGTCCAAACCACAAAGTTAGCAAATTTACGACATCGCACAACTCAAACTTGTCGCACGACTGGAACGACATCCAGTTTATCATTGATAGGCGTCCTCTCCGAGATTTCGTCGCTCGCGCTCCGACATCTCGCTCCGCCTGCCGCGGCGGGAAAATCATCCCATACAACCCGGCGACCGGCCACCGCATCAAGGATGACCATTTCCTGCCGGTAAGGGAAAGGTTTGATAACTTGCGTATGGACTATATTGATAAGTCTCATTTGATTGGTGACCAGCGATATAGCGACCGTCTTACGTATGATGGAACATGGGAAAACAACCTTTTCAACTTTATAAGGACAGTGCTGCCGAAACTGACAAGTGACTTGCCACGCCCGTTCAATATGGAAGGTGTTGTTAGAAATGACGACACACCGCAGCATAAGGCGGTACGCGAGGCGGTGACAAACATGATAATACATGCTGATTTCATGGTGAACGGACTGCTAAGGATTGAAAAGTATGATGATCGCATCGTTCTTACCAATCCTGGTCTATTGAAATTGCCGTTAGAGCAGATTTATCATGGTGGAGAGTCAAAAGCCCGAAACCAGCGAATGCAGAATATGTTTCGAATGATTGGCTATGGTGAGAACCTTGGTTCTGGCTTTCCGCTCATTCTCAATGCTTGGAATGAAAAACACTGGCTCAAGCCAGAACTTCAGGAACAACCGGAGTTGATGCAAGTGAAATTAACCCTGCATGTTCAACCTGACCCAATAAATGACCCAATAAATGGCCCAATAAAATTGACCGAAAGACAGGAGCTGATTTTGCAAATGTTTGCTGAGGACAAAAGTCTGAGTAGAGAAAGGATATGCGAAAAGACGGGATTATCAGATGGTACAATCAAACGCGAGATTGCATTTCTAAAAAAGTCAGGATATCTGGAACGTATCGGGAGTCTTAAAACTGGATATTGGAAAGTAAATTCGTGATTCACACGCTCCGTTTCCCGCTCCGATGTTTAACAAAAACGCCTTTCCATGGTTCGGTTGGATTCGCTCCCTGTCGGTCGCGCATCCCTGACCCTGCCATGGGCAATCTTACGAATAACGGTGGAGAAAGCTGGCGCCGGCATGTGCCGGATTGGCTTTTTCATCCGCACAAATCCACTCATAACCGCACAAGTCCGCTTGAGACCGAGACGTCCGGGAACTCCCACATAGATTACTACGGCCGCCCGAAGTCCGTAATCAACAAATCAAGTAACGTAGTAAGTCATTGATTTAGTTTACATATATTGAGTCCCCCACAAATGGGAAAATCATGGCCGCCGGATCAGGAGCGATTCCCCATCCGGCGGTTTTAATGTCACTCAAGATGTCACTCAAGATGTCACTCAAGAAACGGACTTGGATCAATGGATAGAGTATCAGATCGCTGCAAACCCGAAAATAACTACATATGAGTTAGCGGAACTGTCCGGAAAGACTTCTCGAACCATAAAGCGTCATTTAGTTAAACTACCTCATATTAGATTTATCGGCAGCGGATATAGTGGGCATTGGGAGATAGACAAGAAATAAAAGCCGAACTTGATTATAAGGAAATTATGCTACGGCCCGTAGCAGTTTTGCATCGGTCTTAGAACTTACTTATCATCAGGAAAGATGCAGGACACTCGTCAGTAGAAACAATTATTGACCAATAATACTTACACTAAAATTAGAAAAATTTCACTATTAATCTGTATTGCGCTCGGAGCGATGATGCTCTCAGCTGTTTCTTGCTCGAAGAAGGCAGACGAATCGCCGATGGGAGGGTATTCCTTTTGAGACATCTATCTTTATATCGACGGCAGTCTGGTGAATCTTCATGAATTGGAAATCATTCTTCCTAACATAACCGGCCACAAATCGCGACCGGTTATCTAATTTCCCGCTTAAAATGAAACACCTAGTTTAAAACCTATCTGGTTCAGTTTGTATTTGACTTCTGCATTCATAACAGTCGTCTTGCAACTATATCTTTCGTATAATAAGGTCAATTTCATTCCGACCTTCTTACTCATCGGAAAATGTAAGCCAAACTCAGGACAGAACATTAAGCCACCTGTCATATCATACGTATAATCGAGTTTTGTTCCTACATCCACCCCAGCTGTCAAATCCAGTTTTCGAGCAACTGGAAAATAACCTTTTACATCAACGAATATCGGGAAGATTATGGCTTCATCTGAAAGTTCAGCGGTCGCTCCTATACCCGCACCGGCGAAAAGATAACGTGAGAAGCGCACACCATTGATTACTTCCAGATTAAGGTTATTAAGTTCTTCACTCATATCGAACGAATAGGAAACATTCACCTCTCCTTGATATTTGAAGTACTTGACATCCTGAGCACCAATGCCGAGCGGCAAGACCAATAAAGCCAATAGGCACAATATGCGATTCATTTTCATGGTTTTTGGATTTGAAAACATGTATTATTTTTTTTGAATTTAGTTATTTTTTGAGCAAATTGTTACAAAAATGTTTAAAAAACAACGTAATATCTTGCAGGTTAGAGCCCATACCTACCTGAGGTATTTCTGAACCAATGAGCATATCTCCAAAGCTGCAAATACGCTTCTAACCTACTGAGCCATTGATTGTTACACTAATTTTAACTCA
>ULTU01005924.1_pt1 | contig 11521 bp, 8 predicted proteins | sample 1957861 | NCBI WGS metagenome assembly ULTU01 (sample SAMEA4835742, study PRJEB28245) | human gut metagenome | biome: gut microbiome; material: fecal sample | place: Denmark | collected 2008
CAGATTCATGATCACTGTTCTACCTTTTTTCTCCATGCCTTTTTCCATCCCTTTCTCCATGCCCTTCTCCATACCTTTCTCCATACCTTGCTTCATACCGATTTCGATCCCTTCCTGCATGCCTTCGGTTTTATATTTTTGGAGTTCCATCAAAAGTGTCATATATTCTCGCCTCATTTCTTTATGTTCTTTGATCCGGATCACTTCTTCGTTGATTTCTTTCGTCAATGCACCCTCTGCTGCTTTCCCGTCCACATAGCGCAGGAAGGCTGCTATATCCGGGTCAAGGGTATCACTTTCGCCTTTCGCGTTCAGGAAGATCTTCGTCGAAAGATCCCCCAGCTCCAAACCTTCCTTTTCGATGCAGCGATGGCGGAAGGTATACATGGGGAGATTTTCGCCGAAGGGGTCGAAGGTACAGATGAAGATGATGAAGGACTCTTTCAGCTCTGTATAGTACTGCCCTTTTTTCAGCTCGTCCATATCGATCATGCCTTGATAGTAGCGGGTCCGCTTGGGGAGTTCCCCTTCGCTGCCATTCGTACATTGCATCTCGATGTCATAGACATGGCCGTTTTCATCGTGCACATAGACGTCCAGACGGATGCTTTTGCTGTCGTAGCGGTTGTCTATGGATTTTTCGCCTTCTGGAAATGTGATCTTTTCGATCCGGATGCCCAAAATCTTCTCGATCAGGTATTTGCAGATCCGCTGGTTCTGCATGACTTTCTGGAAAAGAAAATTATCCTGGATGGTCAGCTCTTCCCATTGTTTGAATCGTCCCATGGCATCACCGCCTTTCTACCTGTATTGTAACAAAAAATAGAGAAAAAGCGAAGAGAAATTCCGCAATATACAAGCCGAAAAGACGCATTCTCTCATCATATTTTGTATCTGTATGAGGGAAACAGGCAATCAAAAAGCAGTCTGCCGATGAAAACCGACAGGCTGCTTTTCTATGATTTTTATTTTTCCAGCTTTTTGAAAAGGCTCGCCATTTCGAGTGCATCCATCGCACATTCGAAGCCTTTGTTGCCGGATTTGAGGCCGGCGCGGTTGATGGCCTGCTCGATGGTGTCCGTGGTGAGGACACCGTAGAGGACGGGGATACCGCTGGAGAGGGAAGCCATAGCGACGCCTTTCGTGACTTCGGTCGCTACGTGCTCGTAGTGATCGGTCTCGCCGCGGATGACAGCGCCGAGGCAGATGACAGCATCATATTTCCCGCTTTCTGCCATTTTCTTCGCTGCGAGCGGGATCTCGAAGGCGCCCGGCACCCAGGCGAGATCGACTTTGTCCATATCGACGCCATGACGGGCAAGACCATCGGCTGCGCCGTCGATGAGTTTGGAAACGATGACTTCATTGAAACGGGAAGCGATAATGCCGACGCGGATATCGCTTTCATTGAAAAGTCCGGAAATGATATTCATGAGGAAGTCTCCTTTGGGTATATGTAACATATTATGTAAATGGCAAAGTCTAGGGTTCAAGGTTCAGGGTTCGGGGTTCGGGGTTGTTGTGGCGGCTGCGCCGCGAATATATGGCCGATGCGCCGATTTTTGTAAACTGAAATCCCCGAAACTGGCATTTCAGTCACTAGTCACTAGTCACTAGCCACTAAAATCCTATGCCTTCGGTTCTACGATGTTCTGGTCGAGCTTCAGCATGTGGCCCATTTTTTCCTGCTTGGTCTTGAGGTAGAATTCGTCTTCTCTGGTGGGCGCGATCTCGATGGGGACGCGCTCGGTGATGGTGATACCGTACTCGCTGACGTCGTCGATCTTCTGCGGGTTGTTTGTCAGGAGGCGGATGTGGACCGCACCTAGATTTCTAAGGATCTGCGCACCGGTCATGTACTCGCGAAGGTCGGCAGCGAAGCCGAGCTTGAGATTCGCTTCGACGGTATCATAGCCTTCGTCCTGCAGGGCATAGGCGCGGATTTTATTGATGAGGCCGATGCCGCGGCCTTCCTGACGCAGGTAGACGAGGACGCCGCGGCCTTCCTTGGCGATCTGGCGCATGGCTGCGGAGAGCTGCTGTCCGCAGTCGCAGCGGAGCGACCCGAAGCAGTCGCCGGTGAGACATTCCGAGTGGATGCGGCAGAGGACGGGAGATCCGTCATCGACCTTCCCCATGGTGAGAGCGACGTGGTGCTCGCCATTCATGCGGTTCACGAAGCCGTAGATCTCAAAGTCGCCGTACTTGGTCGGGAGTTTGGCGGCGGTGATGCGTTCGACGAAGATCTCATGCTTTTTCCTGTATTCGATGAGCTCCTGAATGTTGCCGATCTTGAGGCCCTTTTCCTTCGCAAGGCGGAAGAGGTCTTCGCGGCGGGCCATGGTGCCGTCTTCATTCATGATCTCGCAGCACAGGCCGGCGGGCTTGAGCCCGGCAAGGCGGGCGAGGTCGACGGTCGCTTCGGTATGGCCCTGCCGTTCGAGGACACCCCAGCGGCGTGCTTTCAGCGGGAAAAGATGCCCCGGGCGGCGGAAATCTTCCGGCTTCGCGCCGTCTTTGATGGCTTCCAAGGCTGTCATGGAGCGGGCGGCAGCAGAGACGCCGGTGCCGGAGTCCTTGTAGTCGATGGACTCGAGGAAGGCGGTCTGGTGATTGTCTGTATTGTGACGGATCATCGGTCCGAGGTACAGGGATTCTGCGATCTCCTCGGACATCGGCATGCAGATGACGCCCTTCGCTTCGGACGCCATGCGGTTCACATTCTCCGGCGTAGCGAATTCTGCGGCGCAGATGTAGTCGCCTTCGTTTTCGCGGGACTCGGCGTCCTGCATGATGACGATGTGTCCCTGCCTGATTTCTTCCAAAATATCTTCAATCGGGTCAAATTTAAATTCCATAGTTTCCTCCAGAAAGTGTCTCAAGCATACCCATGGTGAGACCTTCTTCCGTGTCCTTTTTCATGAGCTGCTCCACATATTTTCCCAAGTAGTCGCACTCGACATTCACCGGGTCTCCCGGGTGCTTCCCGAGAAGGATGGTCTTCTCCCCCGTATGTGGGATGAGGGCGATCGTGAAGCGGTCTGCTTCGCGCCTTGCGACCGTGAGGCTCACGCCGTCGATGGCGACGGAGCCTTTTTCTATGATGTATTTCATCCATTTCTTTTCGATGGAAATCGTGACATTCACCGCGTTTCCGTCATTGATGAAGGAGATCAGGCGTCCCGTGGTATCGACATGGCCGAGCACGATGTGACCGCCCAAGCGATCAGAGAGACGGAGCGCACGCTCGAGATTTAAGGGCGAGCCGACGCGCACCATGGAAAACGACGTGCGGGAAAGCGTCTCCGGCGTGACGTCGCAGTCGAAAGAGTGCGTATCCATCCGCGTCACGGTGAGGCAGGTACCGTTCACCGCGATGCTGTCGCCGAGCTTCGTCCCCTCGAGGACTTTTTCACAAGAAATGGTGAGCGTGCAGGAAGATGCTGTGGGTTTCATCCTGCGAAGCGTCCCGATTTCCTCTACGATCCCTGTGAACATGGCTCTTCCTCTCTCTTCAGCAGGTCGACGTCCGTCGGGCGCGTGGACTCTGCCTTTTCTTCTTTGGCTTCTTTTTCTACATACGCTTCGATGACGAGATCCTTCCCCGTCATCTGCGTCTGGATGTCACGGAGACGGATGGCCTTCGGGATGGTCGGTGCGCCCTCTCCGCCGATGAGCCCGGGCGCAGAGACGCCGCCAATGATCATCGGCGCGGTATAGATGCGTACCTTGTCGACGATACCGGCATCAAAGGCAGACGCAGCAAGCGTCGCACCACCCTCTAAGAGGATGCTGTCGATACCTTTCAGAGCGAGCCCCGTCATGGCGGCCTCGAGATCGACACTGCCTTTCTCTTCGCCGTCCGTCATGATGATATCGACGCCCATATCCGAGAGCGCTTTGCGCTTTCCCTCATCCGAGGCCGTCGTGGTGAGAATGATATTCTCCCCTTCTTCGTGGAAAACCTTCGCTTTGAGCGGCACGGAGAGCTTTCCGTCTACGATGATGCGGACGGGATCGATCATCCCCTCTGTGCGGGCAGTGAGCTGCGGATTGTCCGCAAGGATCGTCCCCGCGCCGACCATGATGCCCTTGTAGCAGCCGCGCAGGACATGTACTTCTTCCCGCGAGTCTTCACAGGAGATCCACTGGGAGTCCCCCGTGTGGCAAGCCGTCTTGCCATCCAGAGACATCGCAGCCTTATAGAGGACGAAGGGCTTGTGCTGCGTGATGTATTTCAGGAAAACTTCATTCAGCTTCTTCGCTTCCTCTTCCATGATACCGACCGTCACAAAGATCCCCGCTTCTTTCAACTTGCGGATCCCCTTGCCGGCGACGAGAGGATTCGGATCCTCCATCGCGACGACCACGCGATCGACGCCTTTTTCCACCACGAGGTCAGCGCACGGCGGCGTCTTCCCATAGTGCGAGCAGGGCTCAAGCGTCACATAGAGCGTCGCCCCCTTCGGATCTTCTGTCGCGTGAGCGAAGCAGTTCACTTCCGCATGCGGCCCGCCATATACTTCATGCCAACCCTCGCCGATGATGCGGCCATCTTTTACGAGCACCGCCCCGACCATCGGATTCGGACGGGTATGCCCCATGCCGCGCACCGCTAGCTCCAGCGCACGGCTCATGAATTTTCTGTCTTCATCGATACGCAAAAAATCCACCTTCCTTTCCTTCAGGGAGGTGGACAGCCAAAAAGTCTACCACTCTTCTTTCATCCGGACTCTAACCGTCGGCTCTGGGTTCTCACCAGATCTACTGCAGGACATCTGCAGCTCGTGGGCTCAGAAGATCTTTACCACCGGTGGGGAATTCCGCCCCGCCCCGAAGAGATATATTTCTACTTCTCTATTATAACAGATGACGCAAGAGGGATGCGTGGCTAGCGGCTGGTGACTAGGGACTGGTGACTAGTGGCTAGGGACTAGGGATGAGAAAGGAGAATACCGCTTTCCCCATATCGTCATTTCGAGCGAAAGCGAGAAATCTTTTCCGTTCGCGGTCAAGCCAAGGATGCGAGAACAACGGATAACGGGAAACGCCATGCTCCATATGAACTGGACACTACGGTGTTTCATACAGACAGATTCACACAGGAAAAAAGAAACCCGTAGCCGAAAAAGATCCCTCGGCTCCGCTCGGGATGACGATACGGGAAAACGGACTCTCTCACATTCCCTTTCATACCGCTGCGGAGCCAACCTCCGTCCCTTCGGGGCACCTCCTTCCAAGGGAAGGAGGTAGAATACACACTATCCCCCGAACCATAGCCTTCCCCGCATGGGGAAGGTGGCGAGCGTAGCGAGCCGGATAGGGTTCTAGCGGGATGAAAACGTGAGAGAACAACTGTCTCAAGTCAGCGATTTACTAGAGTACCCGATCGCGGCTTACCTCACATCCCCTTTCATCTCTTCCTGTAGAGGCTGCCCCTGCGGGGCAGATCTATCCTCCGCCTTCGGCGCGCCCCTTCTTCAAGGGGCTGCTCAGCGGCCATGCAAAAACGCGGTATACGAGAATACCGCTTCCCCGTACCATAGCCTTCCCCGCGTGGGGAAGATGGCAAGCATAGCGAGCCGGATAGGGTTCTAGGAAAACGCGAGAGAATGACCTAATCCCTAGTCACGAGTCCCCCAACCTCCCTTGCGTAAAACCCGCGTACCATATATACTAGAAAAGATAATTCTATTTTTTATTAAGGAGATGGATGTTTTGAATTTTGTTGACGCCGTAGTGGCCTTTCTGAACATTGGCATTTTCAGTACGCTGATCTGCCGCTTTACCGGAGCGAATATGGCAATGCTCGTTTTCTGCGCACTGCTCTACATGGGAAGTGAACCGATGGAAACGGTGGGCATCATGCTGACGTACTTGGTCTTCATGCGCCTCACCATTTACACCCAGAAGCGTAAGCTGAATTTCAAGAAGCTGCAGGTCTTCAAAGGAATGCGAGTCTTTGTCCCCGTCCTTCTGATCGTGATCTCTCTCTTCCTGTATCCATTCGCAGCTCTGGCGATCTTCCTCCTGCTCTTCATGGTGGAGATCCTCGCGCAGATCAAGGCGGAGATCCCGGAAGACAGACAGCTTTCGAAGGGGGAACTCACCAAGTACATCGTGATCGGTTCTCTCCTGACCACGATCTCCATGATTGCAGTGAAATTCATCCCCGCTGCCTGGTACTATGCTCTGGGCGGCGCTGTCGGCCTTTTCCTCTGCGGCTTCGTATGGTGGCTTGGACAGGACCGCGACAGACTTTCTGGCATCTGGGATACAGTCATCCTCCTCTCCTTCATCCCGCTCGGCCTCTTCGGCTTCGATATGGCGGACTGGATGGATGATATGCGCCGCAGCGTGAACCCGACCCGCATCGCATACAATCTGCCTTTCATTTTCCTGCCGGTCTTCTATGTCGGCTTCCTGATGGCGAATATCCTCTTCGGCGTCTTCTCCCTCTCCGGCATGTGCATCACCTTCTTCGGCGCACTCGGCCTGCGTCTCTTCGGCTACTATGAAATGTCCGGCAAGGGCAAGGCAAGCCTCATCGCGATCGGCTTCACCGTCCTCGGCCTCTTCCTTCTCTTCCTCACCGCACCGGAGCCTATCGGTGTTTCCAAGTACGTGGATGCTTTCCTGCCGACCAATTACTATGGCTTCAAGGGCATCCTGAATATGTTCTGAGGCTTGGTGACTGGTGACTGGTGACTAGTAGCTAGGGATTAGTGGCTAGGGATTAGGAAGTTTGCCTCACATTTCTCGCTACTCCGCTATACCCGATCCCAAAAGAAAACCGTCATGATCGGAAATGGTCATGACGGTTTTTGTTTGCCAAAAACAGAACGTGAAAATATAACACGTAAAAAGCGAGGCCCGATGGACCTCGCTTTCGTATCGATTTCATAAACCGATAGTATGGAGAAATGGTAAGAGGGAAAATTCCTAATTCCTAATCCCTAGCTACTAGTCACTAGCTACCAGCTATTAATCCCTACCCACTAAACAGCTACTCCCCCGCCTTCGGCTGACGATACGTGAAAACACGCTTCGGCTCCTTGCTTTCTACCTTATGATCGAGAAGATTCACATCGAGGATCGGGCAGACGCCACAGCCATTGCAGGCCTGGTGGCGGCAGTCATGGGTGAGGATTCCCTTCTCGGCCATGCGCCACTCTTTCAAGAGGTAGTCTTTGGTGACGCCGCTATCGATGTGGTCCCATGGTTCGCATTCGTAGAAATCACGAATGCGCGCTGCGTACTCGTCGGGATCCATACCACATTCCCGGAAGCTGTCCATCCAGACGTCGAAGTGGAAAAATTCCGTCCAGCTGTCATAGGTGCAGCCTTTCTTCCATGCGGTGTAGATGGCAGAAGAGAGCTTGCGGTCGCCGCGAGCGAGGACGGCTTCGATATATCCTGTCTTCGCATCATGATAGGCGTACTTGATATGGCGGTTTGTAAAAAGGCTCTTCAGATACTGCTGTTTGCGCTCGATCTCCTCTACGCTGCACTGCGGCATCCACTGGAAAGGGGTGAAAGGCTTCGGGACGAAGCTCGAGACGCTGACGGTGATGCGCAGGTCATAGCGCCCCTTGATCTCATGATAGAGCTCGTGGATGCGGTTCGCCAGATCGGCGATGCCCTTCAGATCTTCATCCGTTTCCGTCGGAAGGCCCATCATGAAGTAGAGCTTCACTTTTTTCCATCCATTTTTGAAGGCATTCGCACAGGCGCCCATGATGTCTTCCTCCGTGACGCCCTTATTGATGACATCGCGCATGCGCTGCGTACCGGCTTCCGGTGCCAGTGTGAGACCGCTCTTTCTGACCTGCTGGATCTTTTTCGCAATGTCGATGGAGAAGCTGTCGACACGCAGCGACGGGAGGCTGACACTCACGCGCTTGTCTTTGAAATTTTCCAAGAGGTGATCAACGAGCTCGGGCAGGCAGGAGTAGTCTGCCGACGAGAGGGACATGAGGGAAATCTCATTGTAGCCCGTATTCTTGATGAGGGTATCTGCGATCTCCTGCAGTCTCTCTTCGCTCTTCTCGCGCACAGGGCGGTAGATCATCCCCGCCTGGCAGAAACGGCATCCGCGGCTGCATCCGCGGAACATTTCCAAGACGGCACGATCATGCACGATCTCGATATGCGGGAGGATCGGCTTGTCATCGATGTGGACATGGTCGACATCACGGATGACACGCTTCTTCACAGGGAACTGGGCCGCTTCGTCGATGGGACGGATGCTGCGGAAGACGCCATTCTCATAGTAAGAGACCTCATAGAGGGACGGCGCATAGCAGCCATCGATCTGAGCGAGACGGCGGATCGCCTCCTTGCGGCCGCCGGGCTTCCCTTCCGCTTTCCATGCTTTCACGATATCCACCATCTCTCCGATGGCTTCTTCGGATTCTCCGATGAAGAAGACGTCGAAGAAATCAGCGACCGGCTCTGCATTGTACACACAGGGGCCGCCGGCGACGACGAGGGGATCCTCGCCTGTGCGATCCTTCGCCCAGACAGGAATGCCTGCCATGTCGATCATGTTCAGGATATTCGTGTAGCACATTTCATACGGCATGGTGAAGCCAAGTACATCGAAGTCCTTGACCGGGCATTTGTTTTCAAGCGAAAAGAGAGGGATATGCTTCTCTCTCATCATCGCTTCCATGTCCACCCATGGCGCATATACACGCTCTGCCAGCGCATCCTCTCTGGCATTCAGGACACTGTAGATGATCTTGAGTCCCAGATGGCTCATGGCGACTTCGTAGACATCAGGGAATGCCAGCGCCACTTTCACCGGGATCTCATCGTGGTTTTTCACCACACTGTTCCACTCTCCGCCAATGTAGCGGGCAGGCTTTTGGATATGCATCAGCCATACGGGATCGATAGTTACACGGTTCATTTGATACTCCTAAAATAAATGGGGTTACAGGTTTGTGGTTTTATTGGTTCAATGGGTTCAAGGTTCAGGGTTCAGGGTTCAGGGTTGTGGTACGGCGCATAAAAATATAGAAGCGCCGCGAAGTATAAATAATGGCGATGTCATGAGCTGGCATTCCAGTCACTAGTCTCCAGTCTCCAATCACTTGAGACTCCTAATCCCTAGCCACTAATCCCTAGTTAATCAAACATTAATTTCTTTCTTCTTAAATAGATATTCATCAAAAGCCCGACGCAGAGAAGATTCATGAGGAGAGCCGAGCCGCCGTAGCTCATGAAAGGCAGCGGGATGCCGGTGACAGGCATAATGCCGAGGGTCATGCCGACATTGATGAAGATCTGGAAGAGCCACATGGAAAAGATCCCACAGGCGAGCAGGCTGCCGAAGGCATCCCCCGAAGAGCGGGAAATCATAAGTGTCCTGTATAAAAGAACGAAGAATAAAAAGAGAACGAAAATGGCTCCGACGAAGCCCAGCTCTTCCCCAATGACGGAGAAGATGAAGTCAGTATGATTTTCCGGGAGGAAATTCAGCTGGCTCTGCGTGCCTTCGAAAAGACCCTGCCCGATGAAACCGCCGCTGCCGATGGAAATCTTCGACTGGATGACATGGTAACCGGAGCCATACGGATCGACGTCCGGATTGAAAAGGACGAGGATTCGCATCTTCTGGTAGCTGTGCAGGACAAAGAACCAGATGAACGGGAAGACCACGACGAATGCAAGAAAAGCGCGTTTCACGAGCTGCATCTTGAGCCCGGAAATATAAAGCATGCCGAAGGTGATGGCCGCGAAGACAAGGCTCGTACCAAGGTCCGGCTGGATGAAGATCAAAAGTGTCGGAAGTGCCATCATCCCTGCGACTGGCAGAAGACTCTTCCATGTCTGGAAGCCGGATCTGTCATGCGCCATGAGCCTTGCCAGACAGATGATCATGATGATCTTTGCAAATTCGGAAGGCTGCAGTGTGAAAGGGCCGAGCTGGATCCAGCGCTGCGCCCCGAGCGCACTCGTCCCTGCGAATTTGACGACCAGAAGCAGGATCGCATTGATGCCATAGAGGATGGGGACGAAGCGATAGAGTTTCCTGTAGTCAAAATAGAGCGAGCCCCCGGCGATGATAAGACCGCCGACAAAGAAGATCCCCTGTTTCAAGACGAAGTCATACTGCCCCGGTTGTCCATCCATATTCGCATGAGTGGCACTCGCAATGATCAGAAGACAGATGACACCAAGGCCCAGGACAGCCATCAGCAGCGTGCTGTCGATGCGCCGCCAATATCGAATGAGATTCATTCTGCTATCTCCTCCTCTGCCATTTATACGAGCGGCTGCCCGAGTGCCAGGAAAGGCCGGCCGGCGCCGTCTTCACAGGTGCCTTCTCCCGCGCATTCTCCGCCTCTGCTCTCCGAAGCAGCTTCTTCCAGCGCGGAAGCGGGATCTGTTTCTCTTCTTTGTACGATTTCCAGAAAAGAGCGAGTGCTTCTCCGAGCGCCCCTTTTTCGGAAAAATCCGAAAGCTCTCCCTGATGCGCGAGACGGTCTGCCTCCTCCGTATACGGGATGATGGCAGAGACGGACTCTTCATCGAGTGTCTCTAGCATATCCGTCAAGGAGATCTGCGTATCCCCCAAGAGGGAGAACTGGTTCAGCACATAGGTCATGTACCGCTTGCGCGGTCCCGTCATAAGACGCTCTGCATTCCGCTTCGAGGCCCAAGACGGCGCCACGACAAGGAACATATGATCCGAGAGATGCTCCGCAAAGCGGATGCCCTCTCCTCGCCCCGCCGGACAGTCGAGAAGGATGTAGTCATACTTATCCTCCACGTCTTCGAGCACGGTATCCATCGCCGCAGGAAAGACGGTCTCCCATGTATCATTCTGCGCCGCCGGCAGGAAATCCAAATGATCATTCACTTCCAGGATGACATCCTTCGCAAAGCAGCGGCCTTCCGCCAGATCCATCACATGATAGAAGCACTCATTTTCCAGCCCCAGCACGAGATCCATATTTCTCATGCCCATATCCCCATCGATGAGGAGCACCTTCTTCCCCTTCCGGGAGAGGAAGATTCCCAGAGCAGCGGTGAGGAGCGTCTTCCCCACGCCGCCCTTACCGGAAGCAAAGGATACGATCTCAGCCATTCTTTTTGCCTCCTGCCTTTGCCTCATCCGCTGCCTTCAGCTTTGCCGGCGAATAATCTCCGATATGGAAATAGGCATCCATCATCTTCTTGACGACCGGTGCCGCGGACTCCGAGCCGAAGCCGCTGTGCTCGAACATGCACAGGATCACGACCTCCGGCTTGTCGAAAGGCGCATATGCCACGAACCAGCCGTTATCGAGACCATTCGTTTCCGCCGTACCAGACTTACCGGCGATCGAGATCGGATAATGTTCGAAGATCTGTCCGCCTGTCCCATCCTTGCTCATGACCATCCGAAGTCCTTTGTGGATCGCATCAAGCGTATCCTTAGATACCGGAAGCGTCCCCACCTTCTCCGGTGAGAAGATCTTGAGCGGTGTCCCATCCAGCTGATCGATGCGGTTCACAAGGTATGGCTGGG
>ULTU01077880.1_pt1 | contig 11507 bp, 10 predicted proteins | sample 1957861 | NCBI WGS metagenome assembly ULTU01 (sample SAMEA4835742, study PRJEB28245) | human gut metagenome | biome: gut microbiome; material: fecal sample | place: Denmark | collected 2008
CAAAATCTGAAGACCCAAATATGACATCCCTATTTCATATATATCAGGAAAGGCAAATGCAAAATTCGCGTCAACACTGTTCGGGTCCTTGCGGGCGGAATTGATTTCACCGCCGATATATCTTCCGGGCTTCTCAACCCTCTTTAACAACTGATCCAGTTTATACTGTAATTCCATCTTTTCTTTTCCTTTGTTCATTAATTTTCCCTAAGTATTTTAACATAGAATGGGTGTTTTTTGTATTAAGTTTGCAAATTTTCCTCTAAATTATAATAAAACTTTTTGCTGCTCCCGGATTCATAGGTGCCGATAATATCCCCTTTTTTTACTTTGTCGCCTTGAACAACTTTTACTTCCGTGAGGCTGCCGTATGTTGAAATCTTCGTATCATGCTGTATTTTAACGAAACTTCCGAGTTCCTTGCTTATGCCGGATGTGATAACCATGCCTGCATTTGTGGCATAAACGCAGCGTACCTTCTTGTCAGTATCTTCATCAATAGGCTGCCCGTACTCCCCAAGCTGATTTGCTTGTATGATTGTACTTGCAATCACTTCGGGGGCACCTTTTGCCCTTTCAAGGAGTTCCGACCCCGCCTCTTTCACCTCATCAACAGAATAATTCTTTTCAAACTGCTCCTTTACGGCACATTTTATTCCGTCGAGTTCTTTTATGTTGAGTATGCTTCCTGCTTTAACTACCGTAAAAATCATGCAGCAAACGATTACCTGCAGGAAAATTTTTTCTTTATATTTCATTTTCTTCCTCCATACATTACCTATGTTTCATTGTATGAAGGAGCGCACAAAAAAACACCGCGGATTGCGGTGTTTGATTGGTTTAAAATTCGTCCCAGTATTCCAGGTCATAATCCTCAATTCGGATAATGTCCCCTTCTTCAAGGCCAAGCTCCTTGAGCTGTTCAATCGCACCCTTCTTCTCGATATATTTGTAAAGGTATCTGAGAGAGCCCATATCGTTGAAATTCGTGGACTTGAATATCTTGGAAAGCTGCTTGCCGCTAAGCGTGTAAACATCCTCTTCCTCATCGTATCCGCAGATGATATCACGATAGGTCGGATCATTGTCCTCCGCCTCAAAATCAAAGAAGTCCGTCGTATTCTCTTCTTGCAGGCTAGGATCCTGCTCAATACGATTCAGTTCATTGAGCGCCGCACCCAGAATTTCTTCAACGCCCAAATTAAGCGGTGCAGACATTGGGAACACTTTATATCCCAAGTCCTCAACATATTTCTTGAATTCGAGGTACTGAGGGTCGTCTTCGTCAATCATATCAATCTTGTTTGCGGCAACAAGCTGCGGTTTTTTAAGAATTCTCGGGCTGTACGCCTCAAGCTCCTTGTTTATCTTGTTGAAATCGTCGATCGGGTTTCTGCCTTCGCTTCCCGAAACATCCACTACATGAATCAGCACTTTGGTTCTTTCGATATGTTTAAGGAATTTAAATCCCATTCCAAGGCCCTCGCTTGCGCCTTCGATGATTCCTGCAATATCGGCCATTACGAAGCTGCTGTCATAAATCTTAACCACACCCAGATTCGGATCAATCGTTGTAAAGTGATAGTTTGCAATCTTCGGCTGTGCGCTTGTCGCTACAGCAAGGAGTGATGATTTTCCGACATTCGGAAATCCTACCAGACCTACATCCGCAATCAGCTTCAGCTCCAGAATGACATTTCGCTCTTTCGCTGCGCCACCCGCTTCTGCAAAGTTTGGTGCCTGTCTTACTGAATTCTTGAAATTCGTATTGCCTCTGCCGCCTCTGCCGCCTTTTGCCGCCACAAAAGACTCGCCGTCCTCGGTTAAGTCCTTCATCACAAGACCGCTGGCCTCATCGATGATAACGGTTCCAAGCGGAACTTTAATAATCAGGTTCTCACCTGCCTTGCCGAAACGCTTCTTTTTCATGCCGTTTTGGCCTGCCTCTGCTTCGTATTTTTTCTTGTATTTGAAGTCCATGAGCGTTCTGAGATTACGGTCTGCCATGAAAATAACATCGCCGCCTCTGCCGCCGTCGCCGCCGTCCGGACCTCCCTCCGGAACAAAAGGCTCTCTTCTGAAGGTTACAGCTCCGTCGCCGCCCTTGCCCGACTTAATATATATTTTGGCTCTGTCTACGAACATAATGGAAACCTCCTTTGCAAAAAAAGACCCTGTGCAAACTATGTACAGGGTCTAAAAATCTAATTAAGCTTCTTTCGGATAAACGCTGACCTGTTTTCTGGTCTTGTCTTTTCTTTCAAACTTAACTGCTCCGTCGATCTTTGCGAACAAAGTATCATCTCCGCCGATGCCAACATTGTTACCAGGGTGGAACTTCGTTCCTCTCTGTCTTACAAGAATGCTGCCTGCGCTTACGAACTGACCGTCGCCAGCCTTCAGTCCAAGTCGTTTGGACTCGGAATCACGACCGTTCTTAGAGCTACCTACACCTTTTTTACTTGCCATAAAAAGTACCTCCTAACCGTATAAGATAAATTACTTTAATGCTGCTTCAATAGCTTCGATGATTACAGCCTTAGTAGCTTTTTCGTCGATAGCGATATTGTTTTCTTTAGCAAAAGCAATTAATTCGTCTTTCTTCATGGAAGCGGAAACCTTCTTAGCAGGTTTTGCTTCAGCTTTTTCTTCAACTACAGCCTTTTCAGCCTTAGGAGCTGCTGCCTTCTTAGGCGCTGCACCTGTTAAGCTTTCGATCTTAACCATTGTGTATGGCTGTCTGTGACCCTGTTTCTTTCTGTAGTCTTTCTTAGCCTTGTACTTGAAGATAATAACCTTCTGACCTTTTCCGTTTTCTACTACTGTACCTGTTACAGCAGCATCAAGGTAAGGAGTTCCAACTTTAACATCCTTGCCTTCTCCTAATACGAGTACCTTATCGAAAGTAACCGCCTGACCTGCTTCAACGTTTAATTTCTCAACAGTGATAACGTCGCCTTCCTGTACTCTGTACTGTTTTCCACCAGTTTCAATTACTGCGTACATTAATATTTATCCTCCTCTATCCAGTCTCGCCATTGCGGGTGTCCAAACCAAATCCGGAACTTACTTACCCGGTCTGCGCGGCTCAACTCAGTTATAATATCACCTAAATGGCTAAAAGTCAAGCTTTTTTGAAAAAAAGCTTGACTTTTCAATGTTTTTGTTCATTATAAACTGTAAATTACTCCTCTATCACAACGCCGTCTTCATCAACAAACAAATCCATGATTGCGGAAATGTCTTCTTCCGGAATTTCCGGCTCTTTCTCCTGTTTGCCGTCATTCTTAATCTGATCAAGAAGCTGTCCTTCGAGCTTATCCATAATCTCAGGGTGTTCTTTGAGATATACTTTAACATTCTCTCTTCCCTGTCCGATTCGATTGCCTTCAAAGCTGTACCAGGAGCCTGCTTTCTCGATAAGTTTGGCATCAACCGCACAGTCGAGAATATCTCCGGCCTTGGAGATTCCTTCTCCGTACATAATATCAAATTCAGCCTGTTTGAATGGAGGCGCAACCTTGTTCTTTACCACCTTAACTCTGGTTCGGTTGCCGATGACTCCGTCGCCTGCCTTGATGCTCTCGATTCTTCTTACGTCAAGACGCATGGAAGAATAGAACTTAAGTGCTCTTCCGCCAGTCGTAACTTCAGGATTGCCGAACATGACGCCGACTTTCTCTCTGAGCTGGTTGATAAATATAACACAAGTGTTGGACTTGTTGACCGTACCCGTAATCTTTCTCAATGCCTGAGACATCAGTCTTGCCTGTAAACCCACATGGGAATCACCCATTTCACCTTGAATTTCCGCCTTAGGCACAAGTGCAGCCACGGAGTCGATTACGACAACGTCAAGTGCACCGCTTCGTACGAGCATATCACAGATTTCGAGAGCCTGTTCACCGGTATCCGGCTGCGAAACGATGAGTTCACCGACATCAACGCCAAGGTTCTTCGCATATACGGGGTCAAGTGCATGTTCTGCATCGATAAATGCGGCCTTGCCGCCCGCCTTCTGCGTTTCTGCTATAATATGTAATGTAAGGGTCGTTTTACCGGAAGATTCCGGTCCGAAAATCTCAACAATTCTTCCCTTCGGTACGCCGCCGATTCCGGTTGCAATATCAAGGCTTATCGATCCGGTTGAAATTGCACCGATGTTCATGTGTGCGGTATCGTCACCGAGTTTCATAATCGAACCCTTGCCGAACTGTTTCTGTATCTGCGCCATTGCGGCTTCTAAAGCTTTATCTTTCTCGCTCATTGTGTTGTTTACACTCATTTTCTGTCCCTCCGAAAATAGAACATCTGTTCTTCTTGTTCTTATCTTATACTATTTTGTTCTTCAGGTCAAGTACTTTTTTAAAATTTATATGGTATTTATTTACATAATATAACGCATTCTGCCCGCTGTCAAGCAAAATGCGCCATACCCTGCTTTTTATTTGAACAAATCGTCAATACTGCAGCCAATTACATCTTCTATCTCGTCAAGCAGATGCTGCATCTTCGCTTTGTTCTCCATGATTGTATCAAAATCGAGGATGCCGTGTTTCCTTGCTTTTTCAATGATGTAATCGAAACGTTTGTCAATTCCGACATAAGTGTCTTCTTTCACAAGACGGTCTCCCAGACATATGATATCCGACTCCGTAATCGTATCCACCGGATTATATTCACCCGGATTCATATGCATCTTCACAATGGCAGCCTCGTCGTAATATCCCATTTCGTTAAGCCTTTCGGCCATAACATCCCAATGTCTTTCCATGGTTCTTGCTGCGTCGTGAGCAAGTCCCGCACCGTTTATGAGAGCGAGGTCAAGATGAAATCCGTGTGCATTGAGAGCTTTCGCGATTCTGACTCCGCAGTCTGCTACAGCTGCACAATGTCTTCTGACATGTTCCGGCGTTTCATATTCCTTATAAATTTCATTTACAATTTCCGGCGTAATTCTTTTGTGTTTAATGCGCTTGTAAATTTCGTTAAGCATTACAAGAAGCATATAATTTCGGTTGTATTTTCGTGAAACATTGCGGTGTTTTGTCTTCACCACATCGGTTTTTCCCTCATAACAAATGCCGATGTATGCAAGTCCTGCAGGCCTTGCCTCATCGATGTCGTCAGGACCTGCAATCCCGGTTATCGAAATGCAAAGTTCAGAACCCGTCTTTTCCCGCAGTCCTTCTGCCATCTCCCTTGCAACTTCAGGACTTTCAGCCGTGTATTTCTCCAAAGTCTCGCGCTTTACACCCAGCTCCTCCATTTTTGCATTCCATGAATAGGTTGCGATTCCCCGGTCAAACACTTTCGATATTCCCGGAATGTCCGTAAGTGACTTTGCAAGGAGCCCCCCTGTGCAGGACTCACAGCAGGAAATCGTGATTCCTTTCGCAAGGAGGATTTTGCCGACAACGTCGATAAGTTCTTCATCATTTGTACTGTAAATATAATCGCCGATACTCTCCTTCACTTTGGAAAGCATTTCCTCAACTGCCGCTTTTGCTTCCTCGAGCGTTTTTCTTTTTGATGTTATGCGGAGAGAACACTCGCCTTCCTTTGCGTAGGTTGCAATCGTAGGATCTGTCTGGCCGTCTATCAGCGGCAGGAGCTTTGTCTCCATGGTTGATTCCCCCAGTGCAAACGTCCGCACGATTCTGTAATAGATTACGCTGTCCTGCTTGGCAACAAGACGCGGTTTCAGCTGCTCTTCCCACATGAGCGTCATTTCTCTCGGCGGTCCCGGAAGGGCTGCAATCATCTTGCCGTTTTTTTCGAGCAGGAATCCCGGTGCCGTCCCCCCGAGATTGTCAAGGATTTCGGCATGCTTAGGAAAATACGACTGCTTCGTGTTGTTTTCGGTCCAATTGTACCCTGCACGGCTGAAAGTCGTTTTCAGCCAGCACAACACATCTTTGTGACATACAAGTTCTTCCTCGAAATACTCCGAAATGATTTCCTTTGTCAAATCATCCTGAGTAGGTCCAAGTCCTCCTGTCGTAATAATCAAATCGCAGTCTCTGTATGCCAAAGCAATCAACTCTTTCAGCCTCTGCGGATTGTCTCCCACGGTATAGTGATACATGACATCATAACCAATGTCCTGAAGCTGCTGCGAAAGAAAAGCCGCATTTGTATTTACAACCTGCCCGAATAAAATTTCGGTTCCCACTGTCAAAATTGCTGTTTTCATTACTGTCTGAACACCTCTTTGTTCTTAATCACATATTCGGCACCGGAGTATACAGTCATTACAAGGCTCGCCCAAAGGAACGCATACGTTACATAATAATAAACGGTATAGATCATGTGCGCGCTGATACCCGAAAGTGCCGGCAGAAGCAAAAGCATCGGCACCGCAATCATCTGAAGAACGGTTTTGATTTTTCCGCTCATGCCTGCAGCGATTACAATTCCTTCGGACGCGGCCACCGTACGCATTCCCGCAACAGTGAACTCTCTTGCCAAAATGATGATGAGCATCCAGCCCGGTACATAGTCCGGAATCAAAAGGCAGAATGCCGAGTAAACAAGTATCTTATCCGCAAGCGGATCCATGATTTTTCCGAAATTGGTTACAAGATTATACTTTCTGGCGATTTTGCCGTCAAGCATATCCGTAAGTGACGCAGCGATAAAAATCACAAAAGCCGCAATGTGATATCCAAGCATGTAGAATGCGATGAAAAAAGGCACCGCAATCACTCTTGCAACTGTCAATTTGTTAGGTAAATTCATACTGTTATACCTCCGTACCAACTAAATCATAGTCAAATGCATCCTCTATAAGGACATCTACGAAATCCCCTGCATTGAGCTGCCTATGTGAAGTGAATAAAACGGAATTGTCAATTTCGGGAGCATCAAACTCTGTTCTTCCGATGTAACTTCCGTCTTCATCGCGCTCTTCAACAAGAACTTTAAAGGTTTTTCCGATTTTTTCTTTGTTCGATTCAAGTGAAATTTCAAGCTGTGCGCGCATAATGCCGATCAGCCGTTCCTCTTTTATTTCCTCGTCAATCTGATCCTGCATCTCTCCGGCAACTGTGTTTTCTTCCTGCGAATACGCAAACACGCCTAACCGTGCAAAACGCATTTCTTCGACAAATTCAAGAAGTTTCTCGTAATCCTCGTCGGTTTCACCCGGAAATCCGACGATAAGCGTCGTTCGGATGTGAATATCCGGAATTCGTGCTTTAAGCCTTGCAATCGTATTTCGGATTGAATCTTCTGTGGATCTTCGCAGCATCGCTTTCAGCACATCATCCGACGAATGCTGAATTGGTATATCAATGTATTTACAGATCTTCGGTTCTTCTGCCATGACTTCGATCAGTTCATCCGTTATCCGGTCTTCGTAGCAATACATAAGTCGAATCCATTCAATACCGTCAATTCGGCACAGTTTTTTGAGAAGTTCCGGAAGCATATATTCTCCGTACAGATCGACACCGTAATTGGTAACATCCTGTGCAATGAGAATCAGTTCCTTGCAGCCTGCTGCCGCAAGCTGTTTGGTTTCCTCCAAAATATCTTCGATAGTTTTGCTTCTGTATCCTCCGCGGATCGAAGGAATTACGCAATATGCACATCGGTTATTGCATCCTTCGGCTATTTTTACGGTTGACGAAAAACAATTATCGTCAAGCTTCCTGTACATTCTCGGCAAAACATCCGCATACGAATTTGTAATGTGTTTTGAACGGCTGTCCAGTGTTTTCAATATTTCCGGGAGTCTTTCATATTCGTTTACACCTAGGAAGCAATCAACTTCCGGCATTTCTTCAAATAATTCGTTTCCGTATCTCTGCGAAAGGCAGCCCGAAACAATTATCTTTTTGCCCGCTTCTTTATATGCACAATAGTCAAAAATGCGTTCGATGGATTCTTTCTTTGCGTCGTTGATAAAGCCGCATGTGTTAATTATAATCGCATCCGCATTCTCCGGGTCTTGAACCGTTTCATATCCGGCTCCCTCAAGAAATCCCTTTGCGGTCTGCGTATCGTTAAAGTTCTTCGGGCACCCGAGTGTATCAATAAATACTTTCATATTTTACTTATCCTCTGTATCTGAATTTATATCATTTTCAAGCTGTGCAAGTTCCTCCTGCGTCATCAGAACCTGTCTCGGACGGCTTCCGTCCTGAGGTCCTATGATCCCCCTTGCTTCCATCATATCTACGATTCTGGCAGCTCTGTTATAGCCGATTCGGAAGCGTCTTTGTAACATGGAAACAGAAGCCTGACCACTGTTTACCACAAGGTCAATCGCATCCGGAAGGAGTTCATCCGTGTCATCGGCACCTTCCTGAACATTGCTTCGCTCTATTTTGCTCAAAACATCTTCGTTATACTCTGTTTTGTCAACCTGCCCCTTGACAAATTCGATCACCTTGTGCACTTCGGTATCGGAAACAAATGTGCCTTGAACTCTTATCGGCTTGCCCATTCCCATAGGGTTAAAGAGCATGTCTCCCTTTCCGACAAGCTTTTCGGCACCCTGCATGTCAAGGATTGTTCTTGAGTCAACCTGTGAGGAAACCGCAAAAGCAATTCTTGAAGGAATGTTTGCCTTGATTACTCCCGTTATTACGTCAACGGACGGTCTCTGCGTTGCAACGATTAAATGCATTCCCGCAGCACGCGCCATTTGCGCCAGACGGCAGATTGATTCTTCGATTTGGGACGGAGCAGCCATCATTAAATCGGCAAGCTCGTCAATAATGATAACGACCTGAGGCATTACCCTGTCTTTTTCGTCATTGGCAATCACAAACTCGTTGTAGGATTCAAGGTCTCTTACGCCCTCTTCTGCAAACTTTTTGTATCTGTCCGTCATTTCAGCCACAGCCCAGTTAAGCGCGGCAGCAGCCTTGGACGGATCGGTTACAACCGGAATCATAAGGTGCGGAATTCCGTTGTAATTTCCGAGTTCCACAACTTTCGGGTCTATGAGAATCAGTTTTACCTCATCCGGATTTGCCTTATAGATAAAGCTCGTGATAATGCTGTTTATGCACACCGATTTTCCGGAGCCGGTCGAACCTGCGATGAGAAGATGCGGCATTGCCTTTAAATCGGCGACGATTGCGTCCCCGCTTATGTCTTTTCCCACTGCGAATGTAATCTTTGACTTGCTGCGCTTAAATGCATCCGAGTCGATGATTTCGCGCAGTCTTACCATTGTAACGGATTCATTCTCGACTTCAATTCCGACCGCAGCTTTTCCCGGTATCGGGGCTTCAATACGAATGGATTTTGCTTCGAGATTAAGTGCAATATCATCTGCAAGTCTTACGATGCTGCTGACCTTGACGCCTACCGCCGGCTGAATCTCGTATCTTGTTACCGTCGGTCCCTGAGTCACCTGCAACACTCTGGCATCCACATGGAAATTCCGGAGCGTTTCTTCGAGCTTCAGAGCCTTTTCCTGCAAAAGTCCCGTCGGCGTTCTGCCGCTTGCGGTTGGCTTTTCCAAAAGGCTTATTGGCGGTTTCTTGTATTTTTCAGGAGTCTGCGACTTGTTGATTTCCGCGGACGAAAGCATTGCTTCCTTCGCCTCTTTGTTGGAAATCTTCTGAACCGGCTCAGCTGCCGGAGTGGCATTTAATCCCATACTTCCGGTCGAAGCAACCGGTGCCGCTGCGGCCGGCGATGCGGGTTCAAGTCCGAAGCCACTTTCGGTTTTTCTTCCTTCTTCCAAACCGAAAGTGCCGCTTTTGCTCCTTCCGAAAAGTGCATCATCGTTCATATATTCAAGTAAGCGGTTTGATTTTTTTTCATTATGTAACTTCGTCTGCTCCGGATTTGTCTGTTTGATGACAATGTCAGGCCTCATAGCCACCTGAATCCCCTGTTCATCTTCAGAGGCAATATCCAGGTGTGCATGTTCCTTGATTAGCTTTCTTTCTTCCACTTTATCCGAAATCTTCTCAAAGAATCTTGAAACAGGCGTGTTAATCAGAAGCAGCAGGCAGATAAATGTCAGCACAAGGGTGAAAATCCAACATCCTGCCACGCCGAATCCTTTGACAAGCAAGGTCGCAAGAATCATTCCGAGGAATCCGCCGCTGGTCAGCTTCACACCACTCGCATAGAACCCCTGCATAATCTGCCAGGAAAGCTCAAGTTTATCCTGATCTACAAATCTTATGGAATTCATCGTTGCAAGCATGAGCAAAATTACGAACAGATAGATAATGGTCTGTATGGAAAAGTGGCTGGTTTTTCTTGCAAAAAGCAGCACACCGAAAATAATGAGATAAAACGGAAGCACATATCCCATAAGCCCGAACACACCCTTGAGTGCAAGCCCTATCGCTTCCCCAACCTTGCCGGCTCCCTGTGTGAATGTGGCCACAGCAAGAAAAGCGCCTATTGCAATGGCAATAATCGCCCATATCTCATCAATGACTCTCTTATCGGCCTTTTTCTTTGCCTGAATTTCCTGTGCCTTTTCTTTTGCCTTGGAAGTATTGGTTTTCGATGTCTTATTTTTATTTTTTGATCCGGGAGGTCTTCCCGGTCCTCTCTTCGTTTCTGCCATCATATACCTCTTTATTGTTTTATCTAAAGTGTGTATCCTGCCTAAGCAACAATTCCGTAAATAACAACAACCAATCCCAAAATCCAAACATAGTATGAGAACCAGCTCAGCTTTTTGTCTGAAACAATTTTTATCATGGACTTAATTGCAAAGATCCCGGCAGCTGCCGCAACTGCCATTCCCCAAAGCACCGGTCCGAGCTGAGATAAGGATACCCCCGCTTCGATGGCAGCAGGTGCTTCTAAGATTGCTGATCCGAGTATGGACGGAATCGAAATGAGAAATACAAACTTAACCGCAAATTTTCTGTCCAAATCGCAGATAAGGCTTCCAAACAGCGTGGAACCCGATCTTGATATTCCCGGACAAATCGCTATTCCCTGCACCGTACCGATGAAAATCGCATTTTTCAAATTCATTTGCTTGATTCCTCTGTCAGACTCGCCTTTTTTTTCTGCAAAAACAAGCAGGAATCCCGTAATAATCAGTCCGACGCCGATTGGAATTACAGATGTGTAAAGCGAATCGAAGAAATCGTTGAACAAAAAACCGATAATTGCCGTAGGAATCGTTGTAACGATAATCATAACTCCGAGTTTTCTTACCGGACGTTCCTCCATCCGCAGGCCCTTGCCCGTGCAGAGATCCTTGATTGTAAGCACAAGTTCCACAATGAGTTCCCAAATATCCTTCCAATACATGATGAAAACGGAAATCAAGGTCCCCACATGCAGCAGTACCGTGAATAACAAAACCTTTGTTTCATCAATTCCGAACCAGTTCTGCAGCAAGGCAAGATGCCCCGAGCTGCTTATCGGCAGGAACTCCGCAAGTCCCTGAACAAGACCTAAAACGGTCGCTTCAAAATATGTCATGCTTTCTTACTTTCCTTTTCTTTTATTTTTGGGTGATGCAGCCTTTTGCCTTCAGCGTTTCCGCGCAAAGAATTGCGCCGCCT
>ULTU01067425.1_pt1 | contig 11505 bp, 10 predicted proteins | sample 1957861 | NCBI WGS metagenome assembly ULTU01 (sample SAMEA4835742, study PRJEB28245) | human gut metagenome | biome: gut microbiome; material: fecal sample | place: Denmark | collected 2008
TACGTTCAAGTTACGAGTTACAAGCTATTCTTTCCCATTCTCCATAGAGAGCGTTTTATATCTACTCTTTTGAATTATTCCGTCAAAATGCCAGACAATTGTATCTTTAGAACATAAAGCGAAGTTCATTCCTATTTCCATGCGTATGAGGTTTATTTACAAAGATAACATAATTCAGTGTAAATCACTCATCTTTTATCGTTTATTGTTAGTGTACTGAATAAGTTGGCTTTTTATAATTTAGGCAATGTGGCTTACTTGTTTCTCCGGCATCGGGGAGGGCAGGGTTCCTCGGTGCCGAGCTCTTTGCTCCTCGGTGCCGGAGAAATACCCGTTCAAAAGGTGTTTGAAATGAGGGGGTGGTTCATTACGCATTGTAACATTGAAACGGCAAGAAACGACAGTTCACTATTTTCCTCCTAATTTGCATCATTTTCTCCCTGACTCCAACAGTATTGGTGTAGATTTGCGGTAACCAAAATCTAAAACACTATGGAGGCAAAGACATTATCTCGTTTTTTCCCTAAGCTACCACTTATAACAAAGGACAGTATGTCATTCCTATCTTTGTTTTTTACATTGCATCCCTTAAAGGATAGTGATATAAAGAAAAAATATTTATCTATTAATTTAATAATTAATTGTATATCAAAATATTACATTGAATATGTAATACCAATATAGTATATTTATAACAGGCAAATCCTACTTTTACAAGGAAAATAATATTTATAAATATATAGAGAAAGACTATTTTACAACTAAAATTTTATTTTATGCTGAATGTACAATTAAAAAGAAAGAGAACATTTGCGCAAAGCATACTCTTTGTAATGTTCTTGCTAAGTAGTACCTTAGCATTTGCTCAGAACAAGGTGACAGGTACTGTTACAGACAAGACAGGTGAACCACTAATCGGCGTCAATGTTTTGGAGTTCGGCACCAGCAATGGTTGCATTACCGATATAGGCGGTAAATATTCCCTGAATGTAGAAAAAGGAAAGACACTTGTTTTCTCTTTTATAGGCTATAGTAAGCAGGAAATAAAAGTGACCCAAAATGTTATAAACGTGACAATGAACGAGGACACTGAATTGCTGGACGAAGTAGTGGTAATCGGCTATGGTAGTATTTCACGTAAAGATGTCACCAGTTCTATCACAACAGTGAAATCCAAAGATCTGAATGTTGGTGCCTACACCGAACCAGGACAATTGCTGCAAGGCAAAGTACCAGGTTTGGTCATTGTACAAAACTCTGACCCTAACGGTGGTGTAAACTCCATCAATCTGCGTGGTGCCTCCACCCTAAACGGTTCGACATCTCCGCTTTACGTGGTTGACGGTATCCCCGGTGTAAATCTCAACCTACTTTCTCCCACCGACATCGAAAGTATCGACGTATTGCGTGATGCTTCGGCCACAGCCATTTATGGATCGAAGGCAGCCAACGGTGTCATCATAGTCACTACTAAACGCGGATCTGACGGTCCTGCACGTGTGAGCTATAGTGGCTATGTGGCTTGGGACAAGATTCACAACGACCATGAAATGATGACTGCTGATGAACTACGTGCATACGCCAAGGAGAATAATCTGACCATCGCTAACGATAAAGGTGCTAATACCAACTGGGCAGATGAAGTGCAGCAGACGGGTTTTACCCACAATCACAACCTCTCCATCAGTGGCGGCAACAAGATTACGAGCTACAATGCCAGTGCCAATTATATTGAGCAGGATGGTATTATCCAAGGAGTGGGTAACAATATTTTTACTGCCCGTGCTTTCGTGGAGACCAAGACTCTTAAAGAACGCTTGACCCTCTCGGCAGGAATTAACGGCAACATTCGCAACGAATGGGGCGTACCACGTGGCGAACAAGGCGCATCGGTTTACAATGCTATGTACTACTACTCTCCATTAGTGCCCGTGCGCAATGAAGATGGTACTTGGTATAAAGACATGGGTATTTCACAAAACTATAATCCATTGTCAATGATTTACGAAGATGTGAGCCGAGCCACCTACAAGCGTCTCCTGATGACAGGAAAGGCAAGTTTGAAAATCATTGATGACCTCTTTCTTAATGCTAACTTCTCTTACGAGAACCAGAACTACAGCTATAAAGACTACTACTCTCACCAGTCACAGACCAACAACCGCAATGGACAAACTAGCCGCAATACGACCGAGGACATAAAGAAAATGATGGAAATTTACGGTAATTACGATAAGACCATCAACGATGACCACAAACTCGGTCTAATGGTAGGCTACTCTTGGGAAGAACAGAACAACGGTGACGGCTTCGGTGCACGTGGCTATAACTTCTACGACGATACCCTATGGTGGAACAACATTGGTATGGCAAACTCTTGGGAGGAAGACCCTGTATGGGCCAATACGCTTTCTACCATTCGCATGATTTCGTTCTACGGACGTGTTAATTATTCCTACAAGAGCAAGTACATTGTACAGGCCGCCCTACGTCGTGACGGTTCCTCCACTTTTGGTAGCAACAACAAGTGGGCAACCTTCCCTTCAGGTTCAGTGGCATGGCGTCTTTCCGAAGAAAGCTTCATCAAAGACTTCGGCATTTTCGATGATCTGAAATTGCGTGCAGGTTGGGGACAGAGTGGTAATGCTATGGGGTTTGATATCTATACCTCTCGTTTCTATTACCAGGGCGGAAACCGTTTCATCTATACCGACCCGGAAACCGGTAAGGAAACCAGTTACAAGAACCTGAATGCGGCACGCAACGTCAACCCTGACCTGAAATGGGAAACCACCACCATGTTGAACTTAGGTATAGATTTCTCCTTCCTCGGAGGACGCATCAATGGTACCATCGAATACTATGATAAAACTACCAAGGACATGATCTGGTCTTATCCGGTATCCACCACCGTTTATCCCGTAGGAAGTTTGACCGCTAATGTGGGAAAGATGAACAACCGGGGTGTCGAACTAACTTTGAATGCCACTCCCATTCAGGGACGTGACTTCACATGGAATTCCTCGTTCAACTTTTCGCACAACCGCAACAAGATAGTGAAACTCTCTAATGACAAATTCAATGCAGGTATCATAGACAGATACAATCCGAGCCTTCCCGGTGCTTCCACTGAGAACATTCAGCGCATCATCGAAGGTGAGCCTATCGGAACTTTCTATATGTGGGAATGGGCCGGTTACACAGAGGGCGGTGTATCACAATTCTATGTACACGATGAAGAGACAGGAGAACGCACAGGTGAGACTACAACTACTCCGAGTACAAAGGATCGCACCATTGTAGGCAATGCACAGCCTTGGCTGACTATGGGTTGGAACAATACCTTTACATATAAAAACTGGGATCTTACAGCATTCTTCACTGGTGTGTTCGGACAGAAGATATTCAACGAACCGCGCGCTTACTTCAGCAACATCGGAAGCGTGACCGAAGGTAAGAATGTAATGAAGTCCGTCATCAAGGAACAGCGCGCCACAGATGCCTCATCAGCACTTCCTTCTGATCGTTACCTGGAAGATGGCAGCTATTTCCGCCTCTCTAACCTGACTATAGGCTATACGTTCCGTAATTTCAACGGCTGGCTGCGCGGCCTACGCCTCTATGCTTCGTGCAACAATGTATTCACGCTTACCGGTTACAGCGGTCGTGACCCTGAAATCAATCTCGGCGGTGAGACTCCAGGTTGTGACACACGTAGTGATCACTACCCGCGTACCCGTCAGCTTCTTGTAGGCGCAACTATTAACTTCTAAATAAACACATAGATTATGAAACTATATATAAAATTTTTATTACTTTCGGGTGTACTTGCCGGCGCAACCGCCTGTACCGATTTGGATACGGAAATCAAAACCCAGTACACAGAATTTCCCGACAACCCTATTGCAGCACAAGCTGAGCTTGAAGCTTGCTATTATTACCTCCAAAAAGAATCTGGCTTAGGACGTAACTACTGGGAAGGTGTCATGCTACAGGGCGACGAACTGATGGGGGTATCTTTTAACAATGGTTATTACGATAATGGGCGTCTGGCTCTGCCTTCTATACACAACCTGAAACCCGATACTCCAGGAGTAGGTATGATGGAAGATTTACTGTCTGGTATCTCCTACTGCAATACCGTGGTTCTTGAAATTGGAGGTAGCGAAGGAAAAGATGATATCGTGGCTCCGGTACGTGCCATCCGTGCCTTCTATCATTTCATGATGATGGACCTTTATGGCGATGTCCCCTTGCTGGAACGTTCAGCAGAAAAGGATACACCTATTGAACGTACCCCACGTGCCGATGTGGCCCGTTGGATTGAGAAAGAGCTGCAGGAAGTAATACCACAACTGAGCGAGGAAAACAATGCCAACACCTATGGTCGTCCCAACAAATGGATGGCAAAAGCTCTTCTTGCCAAACTATACTTGAATTGGGGTGTTTACACCTGTGACGATGTGACCAAGGTGACCAACGATACATCCAACGAGAAACTGGATGAACTGGTGGCTGTATGCGATGACATCATCAACTCCGGTATATTCGAGGTAGGCAAAGGATACCGCAAAAAGTTTTTCCCGAACAATGGGGTACATATCAAGGACTTCATCTATGCCATGAACTTCGACCCGGTAAAAAATACGAATAAATACGAAGGAGGTCACCAGCTAGACCGCTTCATGACCTTCAAAAAAGCGAACAACTGCAATAACGGTCCATGGGGATTCCTCCCAGCCAAATCTTTAGCAGGCGCCTATGTATTAGTACCCGAATGCGTGGATCGTTTTAACCTGCCGGGTGATGAGCGTAATCAGGTAATCCTAAAAGGTCTGCAATACGTTGCCGACTATACCAAAAATTACGAGTTTACAGAAATTCCCATCATGTATCAAGGACAACAGGTGAACTATACAAAGGAAATCGCATTTGTAACCACAAGCTATCCGTTAGACCACCTTGATGTCGGTGCCGATTCTGAATCAGCAAATATAATGAAGGGATGTCACCTCGGCAAATACCCATCTATCCCTGAAGACTATACAGATCGTGACCGCCTTGGTGGCAACGATATTCCTATCTTCCGTTATGCCGATATCCTGCTGAGCAAAGCAGAGGCCATCCTTCGCGGTGCCAAGGCTACCATGGGACACACGCCTGCCTCACTCATGAACGAAGTACGAGACTGCTCCAGTGCTCCCCATGTGGAGGGAACGCCCACCTTGCAGGATCTACTTGACGAGCGTGGACGCGAGTTCATCTGTGAAATGTGGCGTCGTCAAGATTTGATCCGCTTCGGCCAATTCGAGAACGACTGGGGAGTAAAGAACGAAGCCAACCCAGGTGCCAAGACCGAGTTGTGGCGTCGTCTGCTACCTGTTCCACAAAAGATGATGGAAACTAATACCAACTGGAAACAGAACTTCGGTTATTAATATAGAGAAAAAAGAGAGTCGGTATATTTAGAGTTTAAAAGACTTTCAGACCCTGTATTACGATTTACGGAATTCAAAACGGATCGTATACAGGGTTTTCTTTACTGATACACTATCTTCACATCTTTGAATTCTCAAGTATATTGCTGTTTAATTGGTACGAATTTTGTGTATTTGGGCGAACATTCTCGGAATGTTCATTATTCTTCTTGCTATTTGGGTGTTTCTGTTGCTACAAAAGCAATTATAATCAGTGAGAAATGAGTAGAGAATCGTAGATTTTTGGCCGTCATGACTTTATAGCATGTTTTTGTACTTAAACAGATGTAACACGCAATGATTTGAGTAAATACTTCATATCCTTTATTGATTCTTACCTTTTATCTTTATCTTTGTCTGCAAATTAAATGAAGAACGATGGCAGACAAAGATATCAATCGAATCAAGGTGGTTTTAGTTGAACAAAAGAAAATCGCCAAATGGTTATCAGGTGAGCTTGGCAAAGACCCTGCCATCGTGAGCAAGTGGCGTACCAATGCGTCGCAGCTCAGTCTTAAAACTCTCGTGATGCTTCAAAAACTTTCGGTGTGGATGTAAGGGAACTGACTGTTTCCACCAAGGAAGCTACAAGTATATCCGAGTAGGATAATTTGGGCAAGGATTTGATGGTAGTTAATGTAAATATAACAAAGAAGCAAAATATGGGTAAGATAAAAAATATAGACGAAAAGTCATTTGGGAAAGCACTTTTCAAAATAGGAACTAAAGTCACATTTATGTGGAATGACACGCTTAAAGAGGGTGTCGTCTTTATTGTTGATGCTCATGGTACATTCGGACGGCCAGGCATACCATCATATGATATTATGGTTGATAGCGAGAATATGCTTTATAAGCATGTGGCATGTGATAAGGTTAACAAGGAGATATAAAATAACTCCAATTGAATAAATTAATAGAAATGAGTATAAAAGCAAAACCATTCATCAAATGGGTTGGCGGTAAAGGACAACTCATTGAACAACTGGAAGGAAAACTTCCAGCTGACTTTGATAATTGGGATAATGCGACATACATAGAACCTTTCGTTGGAGGTGGTGCTATGTTATTCTATATGCTACAACAGCATCCAAATATCAAACGTGCAGTAATCAATGACATTAATCCTGATTTGATTACTTGTTATAGAACTGTCCGTGACAATGTAGAAAAGTTGATACCTGCATTGCGTGACATACAAGGACAATATTACGCTTTGCCTAGCATGGAGGCTAAGCGTGAAATGTTTATTGCAGTACGTCAACGCTACAATGAAAAGAATCTTGACCCGATAGAGAATACAACAAAGTTTTTCTTTCTCAATCGTACTTGCTTCAATGGTCTGTATCGTGTGAATAAGAAAGGGTTATTCAATGTTCCATGCGGTAAATATATGCAACCACAGATTTGTGACGAAGATGTGCTTATGGCAGACAGCGAGTTGTTGAAACGAGTGGAAATATTAGAAGGGGATTTTGAAAATACTCTTTTTTATGCGCAGAGTAAGACGTTATTCTATTTCGATCCACCTTACCGTCCTCTTAGTGACACTTCAAGTTTCAATGATTATACAAAGGAAATGTTTAATGACGAATCACAAGTTCGACTAAAAGAGTTTTGTGACAAAGTGGTAGCTGAGGGACATAGCTTTATGCTAAGTAATTCTGATTGTAAAGGGAAAAATGAAGCCGATAATTTCTTTGATGTGTTATATAATGATTATTATGTCGATAGAGTTATGGCTTCTCGTAATGTAAATGCAAATGGAACAAAACGAGGCAAAATTTCAGAACTGTTAGTCCGTAGTTATCTTAACACTAAAGACTGGCAGCAGAACAACTTTAATGAATACAAACCACAACATGTGGCTATAAAACAAAAGACTTATGCTTAAAAATTTTGACATATTCATGTCTCAACTAAAAGAGACGAACCAAACATTGGACTTCTTCTGTGATTTTGGCAAAATCTCACAGAATGTTGATGATATTAAGTTGAGTCTATGTATGCTCAACAGTCTCATAGGGGCATCCGACTTACGCAAAAGTGTCGAAATGATATGGAACAGAGATAAAAAAGCCTTTTCTGTTATGGATATTTTGGTCGCAGTTCGTACTCGTGACAAGAAAAAGATACTTGATTCGGTTGGTAATTGCGTTCCATTGGAAAGTATGTTCACCTCTATTGATTCTGTTATGGAGTTTTTGAAAGGAACTGGGCTTGGATCAATTCTTCAAAATCAACAGGTCAAAAATCTTGTAGATTATGTTTTTGGCATAGAAACGGGCTTGGATACAAATGCAAGAAAGAACAGAAGTGGGCACGTTATGGAAAATGCAGTAGCCAACATTTTTACTAATGCAGGTGTTCCGTTTAGGCAAGAAGTGTATTCGAGAGAATGGTCTTCAATTACTGAAGTTTTGGGAGACGATGAAAAGCGTTTTGACTTTGTTGTTGAAACTCCATCAAATGTATATCTGATTGAGGTCAACTTTTATAGTGGCGGAGGCTCAAAACTGAATGAGGTTGCACGTTCTTACTCTGATATAGCTCCAAAAATAAACTCCGTAGATGGATTCGAGTTTGTTTGGATTACGGATGGTGTCGGTTGGAAGTCTGCAAGAAACAAATTACAAGAGGCATATGGAGTTATCCCAAGCATTTATAATTTAACATCGATTACAGAATTCATAAATAGAATTCATCAATAACTATGACATGTGGGAAAAATCATACTAAAATTCAAAATGTAACGATCACACTTCCTATTGATAGAGGTATCGGATGTCATAAATATGCAGTCTGTGCTTATGCGAAAGGTTATTTGGATAGAGTAACGGATAGTTATTAATATGAATGCTTTTTATAGAACATTTAAAGAAGATTTTATTATAGCCCATGGCGATTGTTTCAAGCTACTTAAAGAGTTTGATTTTAAATTTGACATGATATTTGCAGACCCACCTTACTTTCTCTCCAATGGTGGAATTTCATTGCAGAGTGGTAAAGTGGTGTGTGTAGACAAGGGAGATTGGGATAAAGGCAAGTCGCAAGAGAATATGATGGCTTTCAATATGGAATGGCTGCGACTATGTCGTGACAAATTGAAAAACAATGGTACTATTTGGGTAAGTGGTACTTATCACAATATTTTTTCTGTGGCTAATTGCTTAACAGAACTTGGTTATAAGATTTTGAATATGATTACTTGGCAGAAGACAAATCCTCCAGCTAATATCTCATGTCGCTTCTTTACATATTCTACAGAGTTTGTTATATGGGCAAGAAAGATGCAGAAAGTTCCACATAAGTTCAACTATGATTTGATGAAAGAACTAAATGATGGTAAGCAAATGACAGATGTGTGGCGTATGCCTGCCATTGGTCGTTGGGAAAAGACTTGTGGTAAGCATCCTACACAAAAGCCTTTGCGTCTTTTAGTACGTATGATTCTTGCTTCAACCAATCAAGGCGATTGGATTCTTGATCCATTTAGTGGAAGTTCCACAACTGGCATTGCTGCTAATCTATGTGGGCGACGTTTTGCAGGATTAGAACAAGAAGAAGAATACTGTGAGCTAAGCAAAGCAAGACGTGAAGAATTTGAAAATCTTGAAACCTATGATAATCTGATAAAACATATAGAGGATTTACGTAAGTTGCAAGATAGCTCTATGGTAAATGAAAATGTTAGAGGTTATACACAAACTCCATTTTGAAAATTTGATAAATAGATTCAGTTATGACAGAAAAATACAATGCTTCGAACGTATCTCTTGAACAGATTTTGAGTTACATAAAGTCTGGTGCAATTGCCATACCCGAAATTCAGCGACCATTTGTATGGAAACCTCGCCAAGTGAGAGACCTTATTGACTCACTTTATATGGGTTATCCTACGGGTTATTTGATTATTTCTCAGAGTCCAGACATGAAATTGAAGGATGGTTCGCTGTCTATTGGAAAGAAAATTATGATTGATGGACAGCAGCGTGTTACAGCATTGATGACTTCAATTGTTGGTCTAGAGGTACTGGGTAGTGATTTCAAGAAACGTAGAATAAAAATAGCCTTCAATCCTCAGGCATCAGAGGACGAGGAAGAAGAATTTTTCAAGGTTCAAGATAATGCCGTCTTGAAAGACAAGAAGTGGATAGCTGACATCGCAGAATTGTTTAAACCAAACTTCGACCAATGGGAATTTGTGAATGAATATTGTAAGCTTAACCCAGGTATAAACGGTTCACAGATGAACAAGATTCTGATGCGTTTATTAGATATCAGGAATCGTCAGATTGGTGTAATATCTCTTGATAAGGACTTGAATATTGATGAGGTAACAGAGATATTTATTCGTATCAACAGCCAAGGCGCAAAGTTGAATCAAGCCGATTTCGCTATGTCGAAGATAGTTGCAAATACTGAGTATGGTGGTAATGCTTTGCGTAAGGCAATTGACTATTTTTCGCACTTAGCTGTAGAGCCTGATTGGTATGCTGACATGACTAAGGATGATGAATTTATGAGAACCCAATATGCCGACAAGCTGACATGGCTAAAGGATGACAGAGAATCTATTTTTGATCCTGATTATAACGATATTCTGCGAATAGCATTCATGTATAAGTTTGATCGTGCAAAGCTGAAAGATCTCGTTAGCCTGCTTGGTGGACGCGATTTTGAAACACGTGAATATAAGGAGATAATAGCAGAAGAATCCTTTGCCAAGTTGAGTGATGGAGTTATTGATTTCATGAACCAATATACATTCTCAAACTTTGTGCTTGGTATGAAAGCAGCAGGCTTCATTTCTCACAAACTGATAAACTCTCAGATGACGTTAGATTTTGCATATACGTTATATTTGTTATTAAATAATGATTATGCAATAGAGAAAAGTCAGATTAAACATTATGTGGCTAAGTGGTTTGTCATGTCAACTCTGACAAGCCGATACATTAGTTCTCCCGAAACGCAAATGGATTTTGACATTAAGCGTATTCGCGAAAAAGGATTTTTGACATTCTTCCAAGAAGTAGAGGAAGCTAATCTTTCTGAGACTTTCTGGAATATTCGTTTGGTACAAAACCTTGAAACTCAAGTTATCAACAGTCCATTCTTCAATGTGTTTCTTGCAGCACAGATATACGAAGGAGATAATGCGTTGTTCAGCAATGGTACTAAAGTTGGATATCTGATTATGCTGATGGGAGATGTACACCATATCTTCCCTAAGCAGTATTTGAGAAAGAATGGATATAATGAGAAGATACAATATAACCAGATTGCTAACTTTACATACTTGGATACTCAAGTAAACAAAGAAATTTTAGATGATGCTCCTAATGTCTATTTCAAGAATGCAGTAGAGTCATGTGAAAATAGTAGTGCACTGTATGGTAATATTACTGATATAGCTACTCTTAAACAGAATATGGAAGGTAACTGCATTCCTATGGATGTCGTGAATATGGATTATACCAACTATCCAGACTTTCTTATTGCCAGAAGAAAGTTAATGGCTAAGAAAATAAAGAAGTACTACGAACACTTATAGAAATAATATGTCAACAAGTCTATACATGACAAGGATGATGCGGAAAAGGAAGAGGCTGACCGTGTGGCGTATTCAAATATGCTGGGGTAGTGTAAAATAAACTGTGTCACGCATAATTTTCTCTAGAAAACTCATCGGTCGGGGAGCGGCCAGCGCCAAGGGGCGGGACCACCCGTCCCGACGAGCGTAAAATTACAATAATTTAAACCGGTCTCCAAATTTTATGGCTAACTGCTGTGATATAGTATCCCAATTGGCCAGTGGCATTGTCCATTTCTTCCGTATATTGCGATATGCAAGATAAACAAGTTTTTCAAGGGCTGTATCCGATGGGAACACGCCCTTATTTTTTGTTACCTTGCGGATCTGGCGGTGATACCCCTCAACGGTATTTGTGGTATATATTAGCTTACGGATAGCTGGAGTATACGAGGATGTAATTTAAACTGTGTCAGCAAGGAATAAAATATT
>ULTU01100305.1_pt1 | contig 11494 bp, 11 predicted proteins | sample 1957861 | NCBI WGS metagenome assembly ULTU01 (sample SAMEA4835742, study PRJEB28245) | human gut metagenome | biome: gut microbiome; material: fecal sample | place: Denmark | collected 2008
GTCAAAACCAATTATAAATCCAAAAAAAATCATTATGTTTGTAATTCAAAATGGGTCAAATATACAAACTCAGTGGCTATCAAAAAAATACTCAAAATAGCACTCCCTACAACACTTTCGAGTATTTTAATTCCAATAAGTTCGATGCTAGATACTTTTATGATTATAAACCTGCTATTTAAGTCTGGATATTCTATGATAGTCTCCACATCTTTATACGGTCTTTGGGGTGGGGTTATTCAATCTTTGATTTCCCTTCCAACCATTGTAATATCTGCCATAACAACATCGCTAGTTCCATCGCTTAGTGGTTTAGTTTACAAAAACGACACAAATGAGATTAGAAAAAAAGTCGCTTTTTATATTAAACTCACATGGGTTTTGTCCATATTTATGTTTGTGTGTTTGTACGTATTTTCGCCAGACATTCTTAGATTTTTTTATGGCGAAGGTCTCAATGACGGAGTGCTAAACGAACTCGAAATTGCCACCAATATGCTCAAAATTAGTTCGCTTTCAATTATATACTATGCGTTTCTTCAGACTTTTACAAGTATACTTCAAACAATAGGAAAATCTCATGTGACATTTCTAACACTACTTTTTGCTGTTGTTTTGCGAACTTTTATGGTGTTTGTGCTAACCCAAATTCCTAGTATTAATATTTATGGTGTAGTTATATCAAACATTGTATATCTAGGAATATCAGATATGGTTTTGACATGTGTTATTATCAGAAAAATTGAACTGAATTTTAATGGACTATCACTATTTAAACCGCTTTTGTATGGAATAATCTTGCTAAGTGTATTAGAACTTTCTCACATGGCTTTGCAAAATGTCTTGGGATATATAAATACTACAATAATATTAGCACTTGTTAGTTTGATTGTGTATCCAATTTTAGTTTACTTTGGCAAAGTGTTTAATTCTCATGAACTCAAATTGTTTGGAAAAAGGAAACTCACAAATGCTGGCAAATTTAAAGAAAAAGTTTAGATGATTGGTTTTTCGTTTTATGTCAAGTTTTTGATTTGAATAATTGGGATTTTAAATTAATCATTGTATTGAGTACTATGTTTGTCATTAAAATTTCATTAAAAAACTAATAATTTTAATTTTTAGTAGTTATAAATTTGGCATAAAAGTAAATAATTAGTTAGATTTTAATCAAGAAAATACAAAAATTTGATTAAATTAAGAGCGTTTTTGCTAAAAACAACCCAAAATTTTACATTTTCAAGCCAAAAATAGGCTAAATTTTAAAATTTTTTGTTTAATCTTTTTGCAAAAAAATGTTTTTATGCTATAATCTAGGTATCAACCATTAAAGGAGATAAATATGAATAAATTAGAAATTGTTAAAGTAATCGCTGAAGAATCAGGATTAACTCAAAAAGAAGTTACTGGTGTTGTTGACACAATGATTAACACTATCATCAGTGAATTAAAGAAAGGAGAAGAAGTTAACATCGCTGGATTTGGAAAGTTTGTTGTTAAGAAAAGAGCTGCTAGAACAAGCATCAATCCTAGAACAAAACAAGCCATCTCTGTTCCAGCTAGCAAAGCTCCTACTTTTAGAGCTGGCAAACAATTTAAAGAAGCTGTTAACAAATAATAACTAATTTATCTTTAATTTTTGACGTAGTATATTTTTACTGCGTCTTTTTTATTTTTGACTTAGTTTAAAAATATTCTAGTGTTTTTTTGTTTGCTAAAACGATATTAAATTTTGTATAATTATATTAAATAAAGGAGAATTATATGGAGATTATTAGAGTCAAAAATGATAGCGATTGTCAGATTTGTGATGAGTTTTTGGAAAAACTTATTAAATTTGAAGCGGGTTGTGATAGCTTAATACTTGAAAACGTTAAGGTAAAAGATATTCACAAAAATAGCCTTAAACATGACAATGTATATATTGCTTATGTGACTGATAAAAGTCCCATTGGATATATTTTTGCTTATCTAAAAAATCCAAAGGGAAAAATAAATAGCAAAAATGTAATTGTCTTGGAAGCATTGTTTGTCGAAGAGCATTATAGAAGAAAAGGCGTTGGCAAATTGCTTATGAAATCTTTGGAAAATTGGGCAAAAGAATGTTTTGAAAAGGATTTTGTAGTCGAAATTACTTCTATTAATAAAAATGAAAATGCTTTTGGGTTTTATAAACATTTGGGATACAACGAAGTTAAGACAATTTTAAGGAAATAATAAACAAAGTAAGATATGAAAATTAAAAACATTGAATTCAAAAACAACATACTTTTAGCACCGATGGCGGGAGTGACTGATGTTGCATTTAGGTCGATTTGTATAGACTTTGGGGCAGATGCTGGTGTGACAGAAATGATTAGTGCCAAGGCTTTAAAATATGAAAACAAAAAGACCGAAGATTTACTCATAACCGCACCAAATGAAAAGATTAAGATTGTTCAAATTTTTGGTTCAGACCCAGATATTATGGCGGAGATTTGTGCATCAAAATACTTGGAAAAGTTTGATATAATTGACATTAATATGGGCTGTCCTGCGCCAAAAATTGTTAGTAATGGCGAAGGCAGTTTTCTTATGACCAAGATTGACTTGGCAAGAGAAATTATTTCAAAATGTGTCAGTGCAACAAATAAACCTATAACCGTCAAGTTTCGAAGCGGTTTTGATAATAATAGTATTAATGCTATTGAGTTTGCAAAGATGTGTCAGAGTGCGGGAGCGAGTGCAATTACTATTCATGGAAGAACTAGGACTCAGATGTATAGTGGCAGTGTGGACTTGGATATTATTAGAAGTGTCAAACAAAGTGTAAATATCCCCGTTATTGCAAGTGGAGATATTGTAGGTAGAGAGAGTTATCTTAGGACTCTAAAGTACACGGGATGCGATGCGGTTATGATAGGCAGGGGCGCACTTGGAAATCCGTATATATTTGAAGAAATACGTGGAACTGTCCCAAACAAACACAAGTTTGATATAATTAAAAGGCATATAGAAACACTACTCAATTATTATCCTTTGAGTTTTGTGTCTGGGCATATTCGAAAACATTTGCTTTGGTATCTCAAGGGCGAAAGGGGTGCAAGTGAAATCAAAAAATTTGTATCGCTTGAGCCTGATTTGGGAAAAATCTTAACTAGACTCAAAGACTTTTTTGATGATTTGCAACATTAAAACTCACAAGACCCTCAAAGGAGATGCAAATTTGACTATTTAAGTTAAATTATTTGCTAAAAATTTAAAATATTTATATAATTAAAGTGTATTGAAATACATTTAATTTAGTTTTTTAAAAATAAAAATAAATGGAGATAAAATATGAATAAAAAAACTATTAAAGATATTGATGTTTATGATAAGAAAGTGCTTGTAAGAGTGGACTTTAATGTTCCAGTAATTGACGGAAAAATTACTGACGACAATAGAATTAAGGAGGCTTTGCCTACTATAAACTACTTGCTTGAAAAGGGTGCTTCAGTTATCCTTATGAGCCACTTGGGAAGACCGGAAGGTGTTGATCCTAAATACTCACTTAAGGTTGTGGCAGATAGACTTAGAGAACTTATGCCAAACACCGAAGTTATTATGGCTGACGATGTAACTGGCAAAGATGCCAAGGCAAAAGCAAAAAATTTAAAAATTGGTCAAGTATTACTCCTTGAAAATCTTAGATTTGATGCAAGAGAAGAAGAAAACGACAAGAATTTTTGCAAAGAACTAGCGAACTTGGCTGAAGTATATGTTAACGATGCTTTTGGAACTGCACACAGAAAACATGCATCAACTTATGGTGTTGCAAAACTACTTCCTAATGCAATTGGTTTTTTGATTGAAAAAGAACTAAATATAATAGTTGGAACTATAAATAATCCAAAAAGACCATTTGTAGGAATTTTGGGTGGAGCAAAAGTTAAGGATAAAATTGGAATTATAGATAGCCTACTTGATAATGTTGATACATTAATTATTGGTGGCGGAATGGCATATACTTTCTTGTATGCTTTGGGATACAAAATTGGCGAGTCACTGTTTGACGAAACAAACGTTGAAGAAGCAAAGAGACTTATGCAAAAAGCCAAAGAAAAGGGCGTTAATTTCTTGCTTCCAGTAGATTTTAATGAAACTACTGCAATTGACAATGTTAGTGATGCAAAATATACCAAAGACCAAAATATTGACAATGGATATATGGGTGTAGATATTGGCAAAAAGACTATTAAACTATTCTCAAAAGCTATTAAAAAAGCCAAAACTGTTATTTGGAATGGACCTGTTGGTGTCTTTGAGAAAAAAGAATTTGCAGTTGGAACTTATTCAATTGCCAAGGCTCTAACCAAGGTTAAAGGCACTACAATAATAGGTGGCGGAGATAGTGCAAGTGCTGTAATTAACATGGGACTTGCTAATAAGATGACTCACATTTCAACTGGTGGCGGTGCTTCGCTTAAACTATTTGAAGGCAAGGTTTTGCCGGGTGTTGATGTTATTGACAATATTTAATTAGGAGATTTTATGAAAAAATTATATCTTATTGGCAATATGAAGATGAATATGTCTGTATCCGAACTTGAGCCGTACTTTGAGCATATTGTTGGGATTGCAAATAATTCAAATAATGTTGTAGGTGTTTGTGTGCCTTATGTTTATATTAATATGGCAAAATACATGCTTGAAGGCTCAAAGGTTTTGTTTGGTGCTGAGAATATGTATCATGCCGACAAAGGTGCATACACGGGCGAAATAAGTGCACATATGCTTAATGACTTTGGATGCGACCTAGTTATTCTTGGCCACAGCGAAAGACGTCATATATTTGGCGAAACAGACGAAGATATTAATCTAAAAGTCAAAAAAGCACTAGAAACTGGGATAACTCCAATTCTATGCTTTGGGGAGACTTTGGACGAAAGAAAGGCGGGAAGCACTTATAACGTAGTTGAAAGACAAATTATGAGCGCGCTTAATGATATTGATTCTGATGATATAGGCAGAATAATCTTTGCTTATGAGCCAGTTTGGGCGATTGGCACTGGAGTTAGTGCGACTTCCGACCAGGCCGAAGAAATTTGTTCGTTTGTAAAAAGACTTTTGCATGACAACTTTGACTTGCATGATTCAATTGTGTTGTATGGCGGAAGCCTTAAACCAGACAATGCCCAAGAATTACTATCTAAGGAAAGTATTGATGGTGGGCTTATTGGTGGAGCATGTCTTAAACTTGACGAATTTCAAAAAATTATTGATACGAAGGTAGAAAAATGAAAAAAACCGTAGCACTAGTTATAATGGATGGGTGCGGATATTCCGAAAACAAGATAGGCAATGCTGTAGAGTTTGCCGAGACACCAAATCTTGATAGATTTTGGAGTACTTATCCTACTACACTTATTAATGCGTCTGGCAGAGCGGTTGGCTTGCCTGAAGGTCAAATGGGAAATAGTGAAGTAGGACATTTGAATTTGGGTGCAGGAAGAGTTGTTTATCAGGATATCACAATGATAGACAAGGCAATTGAAGACGGAGAGTTTTTCAAAAACGAAGTACTCAAAAAAGCAATGGAAAATCTAAGTGACAAAAATTCACTTCATTTGGTGGGGTTACTCTCATCGGGTGGAGTTCATAGTTCAATTAATCACTTGTTTGCTTTGCTTGAAATGGCAAAAAAACATGGTATCAAAAATGTTTATATCCATGCCATAACCGACGGTCGTGATGTTCCACCTGATAGTGGTGTTAAATTTATCAAAATGACTGAAGAAAAAACAAAAGAACTAGGTTTGGGAACTATAGCAACTATTGTCGGAAGATATTATTATATGGATAGAGACAAACGTTGGGAAAGAGTAGAAAAAGGCTATAATTGCGTATTTAATGGAGTTGGAACTAGGTTTGCCACTGCCGAGAATGCAATACTTAATAGTTACAAAAATGGCGTTACTGACGAGTTTGTTGAGCCTAGCATTATTGATGGATATAATGGTGTCAAAGACGGAGATAGTGTAGTATTTTATAATTTCCGAAGCGATAGAGCGAGACAAATTTCTCATGCGATTTTGGATGAAAACTTTGATAGTTTTGCTAGAATTAAAAAAGATGTTTATTATGTCGGAATGACTGAATATGATGCGACACTCAAAAACATTCATACTGCATTTCCACCAAAAGAAATCAAGAACACTTTGGGTGAGTACTTGGCAGATAATGAACTTAATCAATTAAGAATTGCCGAAACAGAAAAATATGCACATGTAACATTTTTCTTTAATGGTGGAATTGAAATTCCAAACAAAAATGAAGATAGAATTCTTATTCCTTCTCCAAAAGTTGCAACATATGACCTAAAACCTGAAATGAGTGCATATGAAGTAACCGAGAAAGCCGTAGATGCTGTTGGCAAATACGATGTTATTATACTTAATTTTGCCAATTGTGATATGGTGGGACATACAGGTGTATTTAATGCTACTGTTAGTGCGATTGAAACTGTTGATACTTGTGTAAATAAGTTTGCAAGCCGTGTGCTAGAAGTGGGAGGAGTTACTCTACTTACTGCCGACCATGGCAATGCCGAAAAGATGACGTTTGAGGACGGTTCGCCATGTACGTCGCACACAACCAATCTTGTTAAGTTCTGTGTCATTGGTGATGATTACAAAGGCTGTGAATTAAGAGAAAACAAAGCACTTTGTGATGTTGCTCCAACAATGCTTGAAATATTAGGACTAGAAAAGCCAGCCGAAATGACCGGCGAGAGTATTTTGAAACCGCATACAAAATAAACTAAAAGGATAAAAATATGAATTTATTACTTGGCGCCTTGCAAAATCTTTGGAATAATTTTTATAACACGTGTATAAGAAATATTGATGTCAAACTTAGATACTCAATAGGAGTTGCAATAATTTTGGCTTCAATGATATTGTTTGTAATCTGTTCCAAAGGAAAAAACAAGGGAATGCTTATTAATAATTGGTTTTTGTTTTGGATTTCGATGATTTTGCTCATAATTGGAATAGTTTATATGTCAATTTAGCCAATTTATATTGCCAAGCAATAATAAATATGTTAAAATTATTGCAAGTTTTTTATAATTTAAGGAGAATATTATGTTTAGATATTTGCTAGATGTATCTGCTGGAACAGCAAGAGCGCTTACTACTATTCGTTCAATTTTGTTAATACTTACTGCAATTGCTGCTATTGCTATAATCGTTGCAGTTTTGATTCAACCTTCAAATCCTGACGGCGGAAGAAATGTAATTACTGGAACAAATGATAGTTATTATGCTCAAAACAAAGGCGATACTAAGGAAGGTCGACTAAAAAAGATTATTATTATTTGTTCAGTTATTATTCTTGTTTTGACTGTAGCATTTTATGTAATTGAGCATTTCTTTGCAGGTTAATGTGCATTAAGACTTTTTGATAGTGGGACAAATTGAAATATATGTTAGAATTTGCTCCATAACAAAAAGTCTTTTTTAAATCTGACTTAAAAAACTAACATAAAAAAAGGATTACGATGGAAGAATTAGACAAATTAATCATAAATCAAATAAAACAAAACAAACTAAGTTCTCTTAGTTATGACCTTATAATAAACCAATTATCTGTGCTAAACAACAAACCTTATGAACTTATGAAATTGACATTAGATAGGCTTATTAGTGAAAACAAGGTAAGTCTTAAATGTGCCAAATGCGAAACTGCAAAACCGAAAAAAGAAAAACGAATTACACAAATAGACAACTCGGTTAAATCGCCTTATTCATCTGATAGACAAAATAACATTGATTTGGCTTATGATATAATTGGCAGAAAAGACAAAAAATCTAATTCCAAGATTCAAAAGGTCGAAGGAAAAATTCAAGGCACATCTAAGGGCTATGCTTTTTTGATACCAACGGATATAACGCTTGATGATATATTTATTCCTGAACGAGAATTGGGAAGTGCGATGAATAACGATAGGGTTGTTGTTGCTGTCAAAAATACTGGTGGCAAAAAAATGGAAGGCAAGGTTATTCAAGTTATTGAACGAAACAGCATGCGTATTGTTGGGCTTTTGCATATAGTCAAAAAACTAGCATACGTTACTCCAGATGATGTTAAGTTTGGAAAAGATATATCCATTCCTTTGAAGAGTCTAAACGGAGCAAAAGACGGACAAAAAGTTGTAGCCAAAATTACTAGATATTATTCAAGCAAACGAAACCCTGATGGCGAAATTGTTGAAGTCTTGGGCGAGCCAAACAAGATAGATACTGAAGTTATGGCAATTATTAGAAGTTATGGACTCATCGAAGATTTTCCAAACAAAGTCAAAGAGAGTGCTAAGTTCTTGCCAGAGAGTATAAACAAAAGCGACTATCCAAATAGACTAGATTATACAAATAATATTTGCTTTACAATAGACGGTGAAGACACAAGAGATATTGACGATGCGGTGTCTATTGATATTGCAAAAAATGGCAATAGAATTTTGGGTGTACATATAGCAGACGTTGGAGAGTATGTCAAAAGAGATAATGTGTTTGACAAGGAAGCATTCAAACGTGGAACTAGTGTATATTTTCCAAATCTTGTTTTGCCAATGCTTCCAAGAGAATTATCCAATGGAATTTGTTCACTAAACGAAAGAGTGGATAGACTAGCACTAAGTTGCTTTATGGAGTTTGATAAAAATGCAAACTTGGTTGATTATAAAATTTGTGAAAGTGTCATAAACTCCAAAAAGAGATTTACTTACACCGAAGTCCAAAGAGTGTTTGACGGAGCGCATGACCAAAACGAAGAATTAATCGAAAAATTAAATCTTATGCGTTCGCTTGCTAGTCAACTAGAAAAGAAACGTCATGATAGGGGTGCTATTGAATTTAATATACCCGAAGTCCAAGTGTATTTAAATGATTTGGGTGATGTGTTGAATTTGACAAAACGTGAACATAACGAAAGTCATAAACTTATTGAATCGTTCATGATAGTGGCGAATGAGACAATTGCTACACACTTTCTGTCAAAAAATATACCTTTTGTGTACAGAATACACGAAAGTCCTGATTCTGAAAAAATTCAAAGACTTGTTGGAATGGTTGATAATTTTGGAGTTAAGCATAGCATAAACACTCAAGAATGCGAGCCAAAAGACATTCAAAAGTTGCTTGAGAGTATAGAGAATGAGCCTTGTGAATATGTGCTAAATAAAATTGCTTTGCGTTGTATGAAAAAGGCAAAGTATAGTCCTGAATGTATTGGACACTTTGGTCTTGCAAGTCCAAAATATTGCCATTTCACAAGTCCGATTAGGCGTTATCCTGACCTTACTATTCATAGAATTATCAAAGAATATTTGCATAACGAAATTAATGATAGAGAAAAGTTAATTCTCAAAGAATTTGTCAACTACTCATCAATTCAATCGTCCGAAACGGAACGAAATGCTGAGAGTGTCGAAAGAGATGTTGATGATTTGTATAGAGTATTTTATATGACACATCACATTGGCGAAGAATTTGAAGGAGTGATTAGTGGTGTTACAAACTTTGGAATTTTTGTGGAACTAGAAAACACTTGTGAGGGCATGATAAAGATTGAAAATTTACCACAAGACCAATATGAATATTTTGAAGATAGATTCTGTCTCAAAGGTTATAATCACTTGTACACAATTGGCGACAAACTCAAAGTTAAGAGTGTAAGGGCAGATATACTTTCTCGTGAAATAGATTTTGAACTTGTATAATTCTAACGATATTTTGAGTTGCTATTTTACATAAACAAAAAAACAAAAACTAACGAATGTGCATGTCGTTAGTTTTTTGTTTGTAATATTTAAAAAATTATTAAATACAAAAATAATATTTGATTTTGCTTGAAAATAAAATTTGCAAGTACCAAAAGTTTTATCTTCTATTATCTCTATCAAAGTCTATGGTGTTTGGACTAATTGCTCTTAGATCCATATCCAATTTGTCATATCCGTGTTTTAAACTATCATAAACATCAAGCACGGCATCAATCTCGCCATGTGCTAGTGCATAATAAGTTTTGTCTCTTTTTGTGTGACAATAGTCAAATAGGTTAAAGGCATCAAACTTGTATTCAAACAAAGCACCTATCAAATCTCTACTAAGAATTTCACTATAGATATTTTTGACACTATTGTCACTCAAGTATTCCTCCTTGGCGGTTATTAAATTTGGCACAACATTTTCTTCAAAATATTTGTACAAAGTAAATTTGTTTTGAGATGCACTATCAGAATCTATGTTAATATTGTGTTTTTGATTGTAATCTTCAATTAAAAATTTGGAGACGTTGTCGAACTCGGCTTCCAATTGTTCGTTATTTCCAATCATCATGCTAAGATATTTGTCTTCTTTGTTTGCTAGCGTTAATCTTCCGCAGATTATTGCATTTCTAAGTGCGTACTCTGGCATTCCAGCAATTGCAAATTCATACGACTTTTTGTAATCGCTAGTGCCACTATTTGACATGCGATTTTTTAATTTTGTATTATACTCTTTTTGAGACATTGGAAAATATCCATCGGCTATCGCTAGTGCAAGTAGCAAGGCATTTTCACTTTGAATATCCACATTTGATTTTTTCATAATTTCCACCCAACTATGTTTTATTAGAAATATTTTAGCATGCGGGAATTGCAATTTCAATAGTGAAATCAAAAATTCTTATAATTTTGAATATTTTTTCTGATTAAGTATTGATTTTGAATTTTTCTTGTGCTATAGTTTATCTCAAAAAATACTCAATAAATTATTTATTATAAAGGATATTTTTATTTTGCGAAAAAGGGGGACAATATGAAATTAACAGATAGTGAGATTTTGGATTACTATACTCTTAGAATGAAAGCACCACGTTTAAAAAAATATGGTGAAGTTGTTAGACTACTCGGTGGTTTTGGAAAATTAAAAGTTACAAGAACTTATACAAGACTTGATGACAACGGTAATAGTTCTGACAAAGTTATTGATTCTTATTTGTTGGTCAAGGGCATTGACGGAAATAGCCTTATTTCTGTAGACAGTGTGCCTTATCTTGACTTGTGTGTGGACGGCTCGGTTATTAGGGCTAAAGATGTTGAAGATATTTGGTTTGACGAATGTGGAAACAAATATATCAAAAATCCAGACATTCAACTTGACGACAAACACATTGAAATGTGACCAAAATAATATTTTAATACCAAAAAATTGATAATTTAAATCAAAATATATTAATATTTTAATATTCAATTCAAAATTCTGATAAATGACTTGACTTTCAAGTCGTTTTTTTTGTAAAATAATATCTAAAGATAGTTAAAACAAAAATTAGGAGTTTTTATGAATTCGATGTTTCAAACAAATCTCAAAAAATTAACAAAATTGTATACTCAAAAGAGTATTGCTGACAAAACTGGATTTTCACAATCTAGTATAAATAATTATTTGGCTGGTTCAAGTGAACCTTCCATTCAATTTTTAATTGC
>ULTU01028881.1_pt1 | contig 11487 bp, 10 predicted proteins | sample 1957861 | NCBI WGS metagenome assembly ULTU01 (sample SAMEA4835742, study PRJEB28245) | human gut metagenome | biome: gut microbiome; material: fecal sample | place: Denmark | collected 2008
GTTCTTCTTTTGTGATCTTCCGAAGTTCCTTCTTTTCCATCATAATTTCCTCCTCGTGATTATTCAATAACAGACGTTTAAGACACCTTTGCTAGCGGAGTGTCTAAATTTGAAGGGAGTGCTGTGTATGAAACTGTCGATCGTGACCATAGGTTTGTTCGTAGGGATGCTTAATCAAGCGACCAAGTACATTGCAACCAACTTCATCAAGCGTGATGTGTCCAAATTCATACCCATATGTTCCGTTATCTACGGAATATTGTTTGGTGTGATTGGGTATTTCATGCCAGGTGTTGATATGGGTAGCGATCTGCTGGAAGCTATCTTCATCGGAATATCTGCGGGTAGTGCTTCAACAGGTGTTCATCAGATTGGAAAACAACTGAAGACACCGGGTGTTGAAAAACCAGAACCCGAGGAAGAGCTGTACACTGACGAGTGTACCGATTCTGATGAAGAACCAGACGCACAAACCTCCACTGATGTGGATGCAGAAAGCTGAAACATCAAATGATGAAATGTATATGTGGGGCTTAGTGCCCCACATATACAACATCTTATGTTTCGTTTAACCGGAACACGACTTCACCAGTCGGTCCTATGACCTCGAAATCAGGATCAATATTGACAAGATTGAATTCTTTTGCAATTCGATCTATGTAACCACCACGCTTGTACGTGGTGAATATATTCCGTTGTGAACGTGTCAATTTCACATTGGAACCAGTTGTGTCGATTGCCGTAACCGTACCGGCAGAATTAATTGTTACTTTCTTGATTCTTAGTCCCTTCCTCATAATCCTTAATTTCGCGATCACATGTATTATCAGTTCGAGTGAAGAAACTGATTGGACCGTCGTGTCCACATGTTTTCACATTATCCTTTCTTTTTGATATTCGACGGATTATATATTAACGAAAATGGTTGTATTTACCATCACCGGTAAAACTCTTAATATTTCCGAAAGAGTCTGGATGTGCGAAGTAATAATCTACAGCATCTACAACCGACGGAATGACGCGGAATGTGAATGTGCTATTCGGAAGATATCCCGGGAACTGTCCTTTCTGGGCGATTACTTCTGCGACTGAATCTCTGTAACCAGCAGCTGAACCCGCAGATACTCTATTCATGACACATGCAACAACTTTTGCTTTCTCTTCGATAGGAACCCAAACCGCACCATACTCGCGTCCTACCAAATTGCATAATAGAATACGTTCTGATTCTGTGATATAATTCAATGCCTCATGATATCGAGCTTTATCAGCTTCATAGTTTACTCCCTTTACAGGGTCATAGAGTCCTTCCTTTTCTTCATAATAATAGATTTGATCTCCAGATGTATTCGGAATAAATGTCGATTCTACAGTTGTTGTGATTGCAGAAACTTGTTGCTTCTTAGCTGTTGTTTTTACTGTGGTTTCTTTTGTCCGCTCCAGTGTCGTCGTGACTGGTGGAGCTGATGTTGTAGTGGTTGTTTGCGATGTACTTGTTGATGTTGTTGTCAACGTGGTGATCGTTGTGGATGCTGTTGTCGTAACAGCAGCTTCATCAAATGATATCATGCGATATTGCATATCTCCTGAAGAGACGCTTGCATGAACAACCGGACTTTCCATAGGGAGTCGTAATTCGTCTATCATAAACGAGTATGATGCGAAGATACAGATCATACATACGACTGAAGTTGCAATAGTATTCGTGATAAGTTCTGCATGATCAGAAACTTTCTTGAATATTTGCATAAGATATTCTTTTGCTTTCTTTGCTTTCTTGATGATGAAATTCTTCATTGCTAAAGTTACTCCTTTACGTGCTTAGCAGATTTTTTAGTGTGTATATCTATCGATTCATCCAGGGATTTGTGCAGAACGGTTAAATGACAAATCGCATCAATATACACGTGACCAAAATTTCTTTTCGCCACATGGGGATTTCCTTTTGACACTTATGTTTTTCACTCGTAGGCATAAGATTGCCTTGATAAGCATACGACTCTTCGCAATCGTTTCTTATCATATTTAATTGTTGTATCACTCGGAAAATAGATTCCGACTGAAATATAATGGGAAGGATTGGACACTGCTGTCATTCTCTGTGCTCAAATTTATAACACTACGGAAGGGGGCGTACAAATGGATTTATCGACACTGTCAGTAATTATTGTTGCAATTTTGGGTTCTGGTGGCATCAGTGCTGTGCTTACTGCGATAATTAACAGCAGAAAGGTTCGAGCTGATATTGAACACACAAATGCTGCTTATATAAATCAGAAGCTCCAGGAAATATCTGATGAATACCAGAAACGGACAAAGGAGCTTCAAATAGATAACTCCGCTCTGAGTGACAAGATAAACGATTTGAACAACCGATTACAAGTACTGATGGAGTGGGTTATGTATGATAACCAACAATACCGACAATGGTTGGAAAACAAAATTCGCGAATTAGATCCTGACATCACATTACCTCCATGCAAACCGCCTCCGAAGATTTTTGAACAAAAGTTCGGCGGCAAAACACAGCAGTAATGAAAGAGACGCGGCTTTTCGCCGCGTCTTCCCATTATTCGATATCGATATTTGTATATTCACGAAGTCTGTTCATTTCCCTCTCGATATGGAGCACTTCTTGGGTTTCTTCTGTCCGGTCCCGCAGTTCTTTCCAGTAATCACAACATTCGTTGACATACCAGAGCTCATGTGCTTTGAATGTCTCCAAAATATCATAGATTGAGCCGTATGTAATGATGCCGACCATGGCATTAACAACAGCAAGACTGAAGATACCACCGGCTGTACCCTGGACGGACTTTATATCCTGATAGAATAAACAGGATACGATTGTTGCGGCAATGATAATGAGCAGCACCGCAATGACGTTTATCGTCATCACAACATTCTGGACATGATTTGTGTACCTTTCTGCTTGCTTTTCTGTCATGGGTTTGATTGTCCTTTTCATGTTCTTCTTCCTTTCTTTTTACACGAGTTGGATAGCTTATGGATTCAGGTGTTATACACTCCTTTCTATATACATAATTTCTCCTGCATCCATAATAATGATATGTATATAGAAATAAAAAAGTAGCGGGCTATATGCCCGCTACGCTAAGACTCGGTTTTATTCTCTTCTTCGTCATCTGACCAAGTCAATTCCTTCACGTTTAGTGCTAGCGACTTCAACTTCTTGGAACGACTGCGGAACCACAGCTTATCCATTTGCACAGATTCATCCACGATATCAAAGTAATCACAAATCTTTCCGCAATACCGAATACGTCCCCAGACTTGTTTTGCTGTAATACCAGACACATACGGGGAACAACAGATGATTGCGGAAATACCAGGAATATCCGTTCCAGTACCAGCTGACTGAATGGTTGTAACGATTACGTCCGCACGTTTATTCCGTTCATTCTCTGCTTTTGTATTCTTTGAATTAATCGTCTTGATGCTGAGATCAAACGGAAAAGAATCATCATAATTCAATTCCATCTTGCAGAAGTATGCAAGATCCTCACATAACTCAATCAACGGAACGAATACAATGACTTTGGCATTCTCATCTTTCTCATAGATCATTCGGAGAAGATCACGAATACACTTGAAATGCCGTTTCTTCTTATCATATGCGATAACCCATTTACCATAAGAAGCTGGAGACATGCCTCGACCCCCAGCAACTTTATATCGATAAATGTTGGGCAGACAATGTGTGTTCAAATGCACGATGGTGTAGTTTACCCACTTATTCGGTTTATTCGTGTTGACAGAAGGTTTCCGGTAGAACAAAGTATCCGCAAATACATGTTTGAATATCGCATTCTCTTCTTTTGCAGAACGTCCATCCGTTGCGGTCAGATACAGGTTTCTACATACGTTAAATACGAAATCCATCATCAACGTATCACGGAATTCGAGATGTGCTTCATCAATGATTTTCATTCCGATACCGAGATTCTTACAAATGTTTCTCGCATCTTGCATGTTTCCGATACGAGCCATACCGGCACGGAATGTTGCATGCGTCATGAGATACACATCATAGTCATAATCGATATCACCATGCGCAATCGCATATAACTCTTCAGAAGATGTAATCTCATGCACATATCGATCGGATAATCCGGACATCTTATACAAGGATTCCTTCCATTGTTTACGCAAAGAGTCTCGATGCATAATGATCATGGCCTTTGCATGAAACTTACATAACCCAACACCTGAACAGTATGTGTTGTGTGTTACGATAAAATCATCCGTTAGATACAAATGATCCGGACTCTCAACACGAATACAGCGACTTTCCTCTTCCCCAGCATAGCAAATATTCGTGATATAAAGCTCCTGGATTTCCTGTAAACCGAATATGATTGTTTCATCATCCACTCTCGCACAGGTATATCGCAGAGAGTACAATAACCATTGTACTTGGTCAACCTGCTCTTTCGTGGAATGATATCGATTGGAAAGTGTATTACCTTGAAAATTCTTAGAATGCATTAAGCCATCCAGTAATGCTTTTCTGGATTGGATATCTGTATACAGATAGGCTACCGGGATTTTGTTTTGTCCAATTGTAGATCCGAATGTGAACGGATCAATCGGAACATCCTGACTTTTATAGTTCACAGAAAGTCCTGTCCTGACATAATAGAATTTATCCTGGTAATCTTTCATGATTTCGGATAATGGTTTAACCATGTATCCAGTATCACTATTCCGGGTATACCAAAGATGTTCATCATTACATCGAACTTTTCTTCCATCTGAGAATGTAATCTCGTAAACAGATATACATCCTTGAGGGAATATTTCCAAAACCCTTGTGGGATTTCCATATCGGTCAAACACATACTGTCCGACCATGATGTCTCCCATAGTTGACATACCTGAAATCGTCGGTATACGCTCCGAGTTTGGTTGTGCTTTACCAAATCCCGGGGCCTTTACCAGAAACAGTTGTCGTTTGTTTATGTTTTCCTTATGACTTCCCTCTCCTGCAATAAAGTCGATAACATCTTCTTGATCTTCATCTCTTGGTGGGATGATTTCTTCATATTCAAATGTCATCTCCTGATATTCGTCATACGGTTCTGTTACGATACTTGATGAACCAAGTAGCCTGCGAAGATATCCGATATCTACACCTTTATGCAGATATAGAGTATCAGTTTCGCTATCTAGAATATAGCCGAGTGACTTCGATACTTCCATGAATTCATCCTCATAGTCCATGAGATTGAGTAAAGGTTGTAATACCTCGCAAGCAACAGACCCAGGTTGTACGGTGATTGACGTAGCGCGTATTGTAATGGTAAATCCTGATGGATTCATTTTCTCACATCCATTCTTTTTGTTCGTGCATCAAGTTAATGATGCACGAATCACTTTCACACCAGGAACATGTTTCGGTCTTGTTGGTTCCGCAGACATGGTCAATACCGGTAAAGAATCAATATGAACGGTTGTAACACGTCCATCCGCATGATTTAAAGTGATGGATTGATTCGGATTTGCACAGAATACAGAAATCAAATCGTCTTGTGAAGAGAGTTTGATGATCGGTTTCAGATCCGCAAACTTCTTCACACTCGTCAAGAACTTCGCATGATTTACACGAATCCGACCAAGTCGTGTTACATACACCAGCAGAGGTTTGTTCATGTTCAACATAAACATTCCAGAAACATTTGTTGTGTCCTTCATAATGAACTGTCCTGCTGCATCAACAGAAAGAACCTTGTTCAATGTTGCAATCTGAATACGTTTACCAAGACCATCCGAAGTATATACCAACAGATCATTTGCAGTACCATTCATTTCTACAATCGAAACAATATACTCATCCTGTTGTAACGGTAGAATCGGTTTTCTCGTTGCGTTTGACGGGATTCTGGATACTGGCATATACTTGATTCGACCAAGGTTTGTCAATACCACAACATCGTTATTCGGGTTCGTAATACACGCAACACATTTTCCCATAGTTGTTTTGCCAATTGAGGTTAACGCATATGGAACATCATGCTTCACTTTATTGGTATCTACCCAGATAAACTGGCCGAACTCATCAACCAAACATACCGTATCATTTGATACTGGTGTCACATTCGATGCCAGTTGTTCAACATTCTCTGTTTCGGAGAACACAACAGAACCGTCCGGAAGAATCTGCACAACACCAATGTTTGTATGATCCTGATTTCCTGCATTCAGAATCTTAGACTTACGGGGAGTTCCATACTTACTCTTGATGGTTTTAATTTCATCGATAATCACATCACGGATTTTCTCCGGGGAGGATACGATTGGACGAATCCGGTTTATCTCATCTTCAACATCCTTCAAATCTTTCAGCGTCTTCTGGTATTCTCCATTCGTCAGATTATAAACCCGAAGTTCTGAAATGTAATTCGCTTGAGATGTTGTGACTTCTCCATTATATGCCTTTACCAAAGCAGGAACGATTTCGTTACGGCTGTCACAAGACCGGAATACTTTAATCGTCTTATTCAGATTCTCTGGAGATAACATGAAAGCCTTACCTGTCAACATGTTATGCTCCGTGGTAAACTGTACAAGCTGACGCATAAACCACAGACGCTTATCCTTTAACCGATTCGCAATCCATGCACACAGAATCTGTCTGACATCGTATGCTTTCGTCCGGAAGTTGTCCACAACTAACATGTTATTTGTATTGAATGTTGTACGTAAACCACCAACACGTTTGAACAACGTATCCAGAACCTTGTACAGATTACACGGTTTACAACGAATCACATACTTCAGTTGTTTGTGAATCAGATCGGATTCATCATCCGCCGAGATGATCTCCGGGATTGGCGCAATATCATTAGAAGGATTCTGAATCTCACACAGTCTGGCATCAATATCCGTGAGGAACTGCATGTATGGTGTGTTCTTAATTGTGATGACATAATTCACGTTATCGATATCGACAGAGGATTGCATCACAAACGTATTGTCATCAATGACAATGATATCACAGCCTGTGGGAAGATCCGGAACCAACTTGATCTTTGCAGATGGATTCTTAAGCAGTTTGATTGTCGCATCAGCAACTTCACTTAGATTATACGGATAGATATCCGTGGATAACGTATATCCAATACCTGATGTTCCATTCAATAGAATCAACGGAAACTTTGCAGGAAGAACAGTCGGTTCCATCATGCGATTGTCATAGTTTGGAACCATGTTGACCTTTCCATCAAACTCATCAAACAAAATCTCATTGGCAAACTTACTGAGAGAGACACTCCAGTATCTTGCCGCAGCAGTATCTTTTCCCACAGTCATCGTACCGCAGTTACCATGCGGATCCAGTAACGGGATATTGTTCGTGAAGTACTGAGCCAAACGACCAAACATATCATTCATTCCCATATCGGAATGCGGATACAGCTTTGTTACGTCACCAGTAACGGTTGCAACCTTCACAGTTTGCATTTTGTAATTCTTCCACAGAGAATACAGAATCTTCCGCCATACAGGTTTCAATCCGTCCGTTACCAACGGAATCGCACGCTGCAAGTTTACGTTTACACCATACTGCATCATCCATGATGTCACAAGATCATCCATCGGTGCTTCACGTTCAAAGTTATTACTCATTTTTGTCCTCCTGAAATATTATGATGAAATTCTCGCATCAATATAATCGAAGTATTCGGATATCGATGGCATGTTCATCCAATTTTGAAGCATGGATGCTTCGTTCTTATTCTTATACGCGTTCAATATCGGACCTGTTAAATCCTCATCATGATGTCGTCCTCTTGAATCTGTATAAGAATAAGATTGATTCAATGATTTGTTTACACATTTTCCTTCCAAGAATACGTCATTTCGTATCTTACATTTGTAATCCAATGACATAGGATCCAGATTACACCCCATCTTGGATGATGGATAATAGGATGCAGCATCCGCATCCAACGCACCGAAGATCACGACATTTAACGGTTTACCATTCAGCACAAGTCCAGTCGGCAGATTCTTCTCCGGAGGTGCGACAAATGCGCCCTTGAACGAAGTATCAATACCGGGTTCGACAATCAATCTGCAAGCTTGAACAAACCCTTCTTGTTCGAAATAATACTCACGTGTATTCCGAACGATATGTGTCTCTTGGAAACATTTTGAATACTGTGTTGCAAATGTGTAAGAACGAGCAACCAAGGATTGACAGTCATTAGTCTGTAATTCAATTGCCAGTTGAACAACTACGTCACGAACGTTATACAACAAGAACTTCAGGTAGTCCGTATACGCAAACTCTCGGAATGAACCACTCTTCGTCTGGGTTAATTTATCGATACCCGCGACATCTTTACCAACCGCAGACAGAGAGTAACTACGACGTTCTTGCATACTCTTACGAATCATGGCAAACAATCTCATTTGACAGATATAAACAGAATATGTCGATGAGAACATCCAATCCTTCGAGTTCTTAAGCGAGAAGCTGTCTGTTGTATCTTCCTTGTAGTATACTTGACGTACTTTGAATTCCTTCGGCACAATAAAGTCCAGACAATCGTATCCGAGATACTCAATACGATTCATCAGGTAGTTATCATCAAACTTCGCATTCCATGACATGACAAACATCGGACGATACTTATTGATGTAATCAAATATTGTCTTGATCAAATCAATTTCCCGTTCGAAGTCAAAGTTGTGGATACGGATATCATATCCTTCCAGATATTTCTTATTATCCGGGTCATCTTCCACAATCATTCGTTTGAATTCTTCTTGATGATTGATAAACCAACCATGCTGTTCACGTTGTCTGTCCAATAGATCCCAGAACTTCTTCTCCAACTTTTCTTTTGGTCTGGGTCCTAATGTCAATAACGCACAAATCTTCACATGTGGTAGAATCAATGTTGCCGCATTCACGGGTTGTGTAACATCATGAATATCTTTTGCATCGATTGTCTTATCCAGGACATCACACTCAATATCCAGTAATCCGAACGTAACAGATGAAACATCCGGTTCATCACCGTGCTCATGTAACCATCTCAACCGGAAATAGACATCTGGTAAGAAGTCCGCTTTGAACACCCAAGGACATTCACACATGATCTTCTTCATTTCGAATGCAGAATACCTGTCTTTTCCTTCTTCATACTTTTTCTCCCACTCACCACCGATATTCTGTGCGATGATCTTTGGTACTTGGGAAGGTTTACAATAAATGGGATAACATTTGTCCTGTTCGACATGTGGTAACTGATATTTGTTTGTACGGTACTCTTTCTTCAGAAACCAAATATCGATGATCGGATCCTCGTACTCCACCTCAAGTCGATTCGTAACAGGATTGAAATACACGATTTCAAAACATTCCGGTTTTCGATAATATCGGACATCGAATAGTAACGCACCTTCCGGATATTTTGTTTTACTTTTCCAACTTACCATCTTTCTCTCACATCCTTTATTATATATGAATAAAGACACTTCGAGTCTTCGTTCACAGTAATAATATGTTTATGAGGATCAAATAAAATCGAAAGACAAATAAAAAAGAGCGGGGATTTACCCCGCTCTCATTAACGAATTACTGTGATATACTTCTTGTGTACTGGGGACTGAATATCTCGATCTTTCTTCTCATTCTTACCGAGTACAATCCGATTCCCGGATATTGCAGAAACAAACCAGTTCTGAGATTTTACCCATGAAGGAATAACTGCTCCTGTGTAGTATGTTGCATTAGAAGCAAGCTTTACCAGAGAACCAACCTTCAGTTCCTTTGGTTCTGTAGTGCTACCGCTCAACTGAATCCAACCAGCACCGCTCTTGAGTTTACCAAACTTCACACCGGATACGACTTCCGTATCGGTAATGGTATAAACACCAGGTTTGATGGTTGAAACAACCTTACGATTTGATGCGTATGTGTCATAAATATACTGGGTTGATTTTACGGTGAATGTGAATGATTTCTCCGTTGTATCATTCACCGGTGTATTTTTCTTGACAACCGTGAGATATTTTGTATTTACCGGAGACTGAATATCTCGATCTTTCTTCTCATTCTTACCGAGTACAACACGATCTCCAGATACAGATGCAACATACCAATTCTGAGACTTTACCCAAGAAGGAATTTCCTTACCAGTGTAATATACTGCATTAGATGCAACCTTCACCAGATCATCTTTCTTGATTGGTGTTGTATTCGGCTTCTTATCATCCGTCTTCGGAGTCTCGTTCTTTGTGTTGTTGCCATTTGCGAGTTCTTCTGCTTTCTTCTGCAGATTATATTCCGTAATCTTCTTATTTACCTTTTCGCAGATATCATTCGCGCGTTCAAACAGATATGGACCCGGACAGTTACCAACAATCGTAATCAAACCATTCTGCCGAATTACGATATATCCACTCTTCACCGTTACACATGATACTTCCGTATCCACGAATTCCTGGCTCTTCTCTTCGGGATTGTATTTCCGAACAGAGATGTTGTTGATGTTCATATCATCCGTAGAGAGATATCCGTAATAATTCCGATTGTCAATAACTTCTGAGAACGGCACAAATTGCGGTTTACCCGAACCGTCAACTGCAATCACGTTATGTGTCTTTGTGGCTTTCAATCCACCGACGCAATATACAGTATCATGGTATTCCGGAACTTTGTTCTGCACCTTGTCAAATACAATACGATTTGTCTCCTTGTTATAGGTTGCAATCGTATCACCTATTTTCACATTTTTCAGCTTAATCCAACCATGAGGAGTCAGCAGTTCAGTATCTGTTGGTAGGCACAGTGTTGCTGCAAAGAATCTGTGGAATACGAGTGAACCGTTTTTATCCCCGGTATATGTCAGCTCCTTGATATTGTTTCGGATACAGATATCTGCACACAGATCAATCAACTTGTTGTATACCTTATCAGAAACAGGCCAGTTTCCGCCGGTTGAACTATTAGAGACTTCAATCGCCAAACCACGATTATCAGCCCAAGAACTAGAACTACACCAACATCTATCCTTCTCTTCACAGAACATTCCAACATGTGCATCCTTATCAATCGCGTAGTTTGAAGACATCTTCCGATTCGGATTGGATACTATATTATCAAACTGCTTTAGGGTCAAACATCCAGCCATGTGATGTACAATAATCTTTGTAATCGAGCTCTGATTTCTGGGGGACGTTCTGTTTGGAGAAATATGCGTGTACTCAACCAGCGGTGAATTTGTAAATTTACTCATGATTTATCACTCCTTATCATCTTCGTCTTCTCCAAGACCATTTGAAAGTTCAGCTTCCATTTCAGGTGTCATTTTAACTTCCTCAGTTTGTTCATTCTTCTGATCCTTTACCATAATTATCACCTCCTTACAAAAAAAAATACTTCGTAAACTACAGGAATTTGACCCGCGAACTTTGTGCTGTTTCCATTCTTCTTTACTCTTTTCTCTATATTAT
>ULTU01028484.1_pt1 | contig 11482 bp, 10 predicted proteins | sample 1957861 | NCBI WGS metagenome assembly ULTU01 (sample SAMEA4835742, study PRJEB28245) | human gut metagenome | biome: gut microbiome; material: fecal sample | place: Denmark | collected 2008
CGAACAGACAACGTCAGAGCCCACGCCGATATGAAAATCACAACCGTAAAGAGACCTGTATAATACATCTGATTGCACCCAACAGGGTACAATCCATACCTACAAGTCTCCACGGGAATTGATATAATCACACCCGGGACATCTACCGTTGACCATATTAGAGACTTTGATACTGATTGTTTTGGAAGATTTCAGTGTGTCTCAAACACAGCGTCGATAAACGCCTTCCATTATGTCTGGATTGTCTTCCCACCCAAAGCCCGCTTTCGTATAGATATGTCATGGTTGACTTCACTACACTCAGCACGGCGTAGGCTGCCGACTCGGTCATCATCTAAGAACTCGTCTTATAGCGACAAATGCAGTCTAGCTATACAATCCAGTTGCAAAAGTAAAGAAATTAATTGAGAAAAAATAAAAAAATGATAGAAAATATTAATACAATCATGTAATTTTAAGACTATTTAAGTCTCTTTACTTTCGAATCTCAGAATTCTTTTCATAAATAATAGTGTTTTTCTACTATAATTGGGGGCTTTCCTATAGAAGATTAACAATTTGCCACAAGCGTAGCAGAAAAGATTCACACATAAAGAAGTAAAGTTCCGATAGTTTTTCACTACCGTCACAAGAGCTTTCGAGAATAATCAAAAGAGTTTTTGACAGCCGTCAAAAACTCTTTTTACGTATGTACTAAAGGCTGGGAGCATACGTTTCAGCCCATAAGTATTGGTAAGCATATTTCCTATCTCTATATATAAATAGGTAAACATATTCACCATCTTCATGATGCTATGTTTTTATTCGTCATGTGAGTGCAAAGATAGACAAAAAGTTTGAGATTGGAAAAGGAATTAGAGAAAAACATGATAACAATGAAAGACGATGTGCAAAATAACCTAAAACTTTCAGAGGAAATGTATGAAAAACCAAAAAATATATGTAACTTTGGAGGCGATTTCAGAACAATTCAATCAAATTTACAATGGAAAAACATAATTTTGTGACGATTGCAGACCTTTCCAAGGAGAAACTCATGTATCTCTTGGAAATGGCACAAGAGTTTGAAAAGCATCCTAACAGGGAGCTGTTGAAGGGAAAGGTTGTAGCAACCCTTTTCTTCGAACCATCCACTCGTACCCAACTCAGTTTCCAGACAGCAGCCAACCGCCTTGGCGCTCGTGTCATTGGTTTCTCTGATGCCAAGACATCCAGCACTACAAAGGGTGAGACTCTCAAGGATACCATCCTGATGGTAAGCAACTATGCTGACGTCATCGCTATGCGCCACTTCATCGAAGGTGCTGCAATATATGCAAGCGAAGTTGCTCCTGTGCCAATCGTCAATGCCGGCGACGGAGCCCACGAGCACCCTTCACAATGCTTGCTCGACCTCTACTCAATCTATAAAACACAAGGTACTTTGGAGAACCTCAATATTTATCTGGTGGGCGACCTGAAGTACGGACGTACAGTTCACTCCCTCATCACGGCCATGCGCCATTTCAATCCTACATTCCACTTTATCGCTCCTAAGGAACTCGCTATGCCACAGGAATATAAGTTGTACTGCCAGCAGCACAACATTAAGTATGTGGAGCACGAAGATTTCAACGAGGATGTCATCGCTGGTGCCGACATTCTCTACATGACACGTGTACAGAAGGAGCGTTTCAGTGACCTGATGGAATACGAAAGAGTAAAGAACGTATATATCCTCAAACGCGAAATGCTCAGCAAGGCTAAGGAAAACATGAAGATTATGCACCCACTGCCTCGCGTGAATGAAATTGCATACGATGTGGATGACGACCCACATGCATACTACATCCAGCAGGCTCAAAATGGTCTCTATGCACGAGAAGCCATCTTCTGTCACTGCCTCGGCATCACACTCGATGACGTCAAGAATGACAAGACCGTGATTGAGTAATGTTTAATGTTTAGTGATTAATGTAATTATGGGAAATAATAAGAATCAACTCGTAGTTGCGGCTATCGAAAACGGTACCGTAATCGACCACATACCAGCCGAGAAGACCTATCAGGTTGTCAACCTGCTCCAGTTGGAAAAGATGGACACTCCTGTCACTATCGGCTACAACTTGCCTTCCAAGAAAATCGGCAAAAAGGGAATCATCAAGGTTGCCAACAAGTATTTCACTGATGAGGAAATTAACCGCCTCTCTGTAGTTGCTCCTAACATCGGTCTGAGTATCATCAAGGACTATGAAATCGTGGAGAAAAAGACCGTGAAGACTCCTGATACACTCAAAGGTATCGTAAAATGCAACAATCCTAAGTGTATCACCAATAATGAGCCAATGGCAACTATCTTCCACACAGTAGATGCTACACTCGGAATTATCCGCTGCCACTATTGCGATAAAGAGCAACAATTAGGCAAGGTAGAACTTTGTAAGTAACAATTTGAAAGCATTTTTCTTCTTTTTCTTCCATATTATTTGGAGTATTGAAGAAAAATGCTTATTTTTGCATCCGCAATTCATAAATAAAGAACTTAACAATAAGAGCCAATGGAAAAAGATCAAGAGATTTTCGACCTGATTGAGAGAGAGCATCAGCGTCAGTTGAAAGGTATGGAGCTGATTGCTTCAGAGAATTTCGTAAGTGAAGAAGTGATGAAAGCTATGGGTTCATACTTGACCAACAAGTATGCAGAAGGTCTCCCTGGCAAACGTTACTATGGCGGTTGCCAAGTTGTTGATATCGTAGAGAACCTTGCCATCGAGCGTGTCAAGAAAGTCTTCGGTGCTGAGTATGCCAATGTTCAGCCTCACTCTGGAGCACAGGCTAATGCTGCCGTTCTGCTCGCTGTCCTCAAACCTGGCGATACTTTCATGGGATTGAATCTCGACCACGGTGGCCACCTTTCTCATGGCAGCCACGTCAATACTTCTGGTATTCTCTACAACCCTATCGGTTACAACCTCAACAAAGAGACAGGCCGAGTTGATTACGACGAAATGGAGAAATTGGCTCTTGAACATAAACCTAAGTTGATCATCGGTGGCGGTAGTGCCTATAGCCGTGAGTGGGATTATGCCCGCATGCGCAAAATTGCTGATGAGGTAGGCGCCTTGCTGATGATTGATATGGCTCACCCAGCTGGTTTGATTGCAGCTGGTTTGTTGGATAATCCATTGAAGTATGCCCACATCGTTACTTCTACTACACACAAGACTCTCCGTGGTCCTCGTGGTGGTATCATCCTGATGGGTAAAGACTTTGATAATCCTTGGGGTCTGACTACCAAGAAGGGCGAGGTGAAGAAGATGAGTATGTTGCTCAACTCAGCCGTATTCCCAGGACAGCAAGGTGGACCTTTGGAGCATGTCATCGCTGCCAAGGCAGTTGCATTCAATGAGAACCTGCAACCATCTTGGAAAGATTATGCACTTCAGGTTAAGAAGAACGCTGCTGTACTTGCAGAAGACCTCATCGGTCGTGGATTCGGTATTGTCAGCGGTGGTACAGACAACCACTCTATGCTTGTCGATTTGCGCTCTAAGTATCCTGACTTGACAGGTAAAGTTGCTGAAAATGCACTTGTTGCAGCAGATATCACTGTCAATAAGAACATGGTTCCATTCGACTCTCGTTCTGCATTCCAGACATCAGGTATCCGTCTCGGAACAGCTGCCATGACTACTCGTGGTGCTAAGGAAGACATGATGCACCTGATTGCTGAACTTATCGAGGAAGTTTTGAATGCCCCAGAGGACGAGAAGGTCATCGCTCGAGTTCGCGAAAAAGTAAATGAGACTATGAAGGACTATCCTCTGTTCGCTTACTAATTCTTCTGATAAACGGAAAGTAAAGGTCCGGAAAAGTTCCTGATTTTTACATTATTATATAATAGGCTTGTTTTTTAAGTAAAGCAAGCCTATTTTTTGTTGTTTTATATTAAAGCCTGATAGAAATACAAGAAAAAATTGTAAGTTTGCAGAATAAAACAAGTACGGAATATGAAGAAATATATCATAACTCTGATATCACTCTTTGGTTTCTGCATTGCTCAAGCACAGGCACAAACCTTAACTTTCGGTCCACTGCACAGCGCAGATAGTCCGAGAGCAGACTGGTTATTGCCTGGTGACACCATCATGCAAGCCGGTCAAAAGATGATTTATCAGGGAAAACCAATGAAGAACGTGAAATATACAGTCAGTTCACCTTCTTGGAATGAAGAACAGAAATCTTTCTCTGAAGAAAAATCCAACTTATCTCCTCTAAGCAGTTTAGATGATAACAAGGGATTGGAGTACGGCTATGGTCTGCACAAAGGACTGAATGTTTCCTTAGGTGCTTCAGCATTTGCGACTTTTGGAAAAGGCCTGCCTCATAAAGGCGGATTCTCGCAGAATATCAATGCCACTTATCTGGCTCCTCTCTCTAAAGATGGAAAACTCTGGATTGCAGGAGGCGGATATTTCAACAATACTTTCTGGGGAAGCGACAGCTATCGTGACATTGGACTTTATGCCATCATGGGCTATAAATTCAATGAGCATTGGGAAGCTTATGTATATGGACAACTCAGCATCAGCAACAACTATGATAACTTCTACAATCGCTATGCTGGCTATGGTCCCTATGGTTATGGCAGATATGGCGGCTACGGATTAGGCTATTATCCCGGTTTATGGGGAATGGGTGGAACCATGCCTTTCGGATATGGTATGGGAATGCCAGGAGCCAATATCTTAGGTGCAGGCGTGAAGTACAATGTCAACAAGAATTTCTCCATCGGAATCAATGTGGAGGGTGTATGGTATAATAATAAGGGAATGGATTATTTTGATAGATACAATTATCCGAACCCGAACGAAAACCATTCCAAACAGTAATATAAAATCCATTATAAAGACAAAAAAATAAGAGTGTGATGGAAAACTTCATCACACTCTTATTTTTTTGGTTCATATTGGTTTGAAAATCAATGATATAAAACCTACATAACTTATCGCTATACTTAATCACAAAGGATCTGAAGGATACGTTCTGCAGAACGACCATCCCAGCGGTCAGGAATGCCAGCCTTCTTCCATTCGCCCTTGAAGATTTTCTGCAACATGGCAGCAAGTATCTCTGCATCTTCTCCTACCAGTTCATTGGTTCCCACTTTTACAGTCTCAATATGCTCTGTATAATTATTGAGCGTAATACAAGGTACACCATTAAACGTAGCCTCTTCTGCCACATTACCAGAATCACTGATGACACCCTGAGCATGAGCTGTGAGATAACAGAAATCAAGATAAGCCTGTGGAGAAACTATCTCTATTCCCGTATGATGATCATGCAGTGCCTGATGAGTTTGGAAAGACAGTACGGCCTCCAAAGCTTTACCTCTCAAAGGAGCTATCACCTTGATACCTGCCTTTCGCGCCTCCGCATCAATCACAAAGAGTAAGGCATTCAACTTATCTCTATCAGCAAGCAAAACTTTTCGGTTGATGGTCAGAACAAGATACTTCCCATCTTCCAATCCATGCTCATCCATCAGTGATGGGCGAGACATCTTGTTCTTCAGAAAACGGATGTTATCGATAAGGATATTTCCTACCATATATACCTTGGAAAGTTCAGCACCTTCCTTATTGGCAATACTGTTGTTTGAAATACCTGCAGTAAAGAGGATGTCAGAGAGACCATCAATGACAAGACGATTGATTTCCTTAGGCATCGATATATCGAAACTACGGGTACCCGCTGCGATATGAGCTAATTGAATGCCCTGTTTCTTAGTTACGATGGCTACAGCCATGGTAGAAGCCAAGTCATCCACCACGACAACCACATCCGCAGGATTTTCCTGGAGATATTTTTCAAATTTAGCCATGACATGACCTGTAAGTTCATTCAGATTCTCACAGTCCACAGCCAGATAAACATCCGGCTTCGCTATCTCCAAGTCTTCAAACAGAGAATTTTCCAACGTAGGATCATCCTCCATTCCTGTATAGACCAGTTGATAGCCGATATCATGACCACTGTCTTTTGCTGATACGATAGCTCTGATAAGTGGAGCTACCTTGATAAAATTTGGTCTTGCTCCTGCTACAATACAAATCTTTTTCATAAAGTTTACTTGATATAAAGTATAAAATTATAAGTTATCTGAGGAAAGGGGCTTCATCAGGTTCGGCTTTATCCCTTAAAAAGGTCTTTGATTCCACCAATTGAGCCCAACAGGTTTGTGGCCTCGTATGGCAAATAAACCACCTTATTGTTCTTACCTTCTGCTACCTCCTGCATCATCTGAATATATTTCTGTGCCAAGAGATAGTTGGCTGGATTGGTACACTGCCCTACTGCCTCAGTTATTTTCTGGATAGCAATCGCCTCGGCTTCTGCCTTGCGAATACGTGCAGTAGCTTCACCTTCGGCATTCAGGATAGCCTGCTGTTTTGCAGCTTCAGCCTTGTTGACAATAGCAGCCTTCTCACCTTCAGAAAGCAAACGCTGTTTCTCCTTTTCACCTTCAGAAGTCAGAATGGTAGCACGCTTGTTTCGTTCTGCCTGCATCTGCTTTTCCATGGCAACGAGCACACTCTCTGGAGGAGTAATATCCTGCAACTCAACACGATTTACCTTGATACCCCACTTATTGGTAGCATCATCCAATACAGAACGTAATTTGGTATTGATGGTATCTCGGGAAGTCAAAGTCTGGTCAAGTTCCATCTCACCTATAATATTACGGAGTGTAGTCTGTGTCAACTTCTCGATAGCATTTGGCAAATTATTGATTTCATACACACTCTTGAATGGATCTACAATTTGGAAATACAGGAGGGCATTAATCTGCATCTGAATATTATCCTTCGTGATTACATTCTGACGGGCGAAATCATAAACCTGCTCACGCAAATCGATGCTATTACTATAGGAATAACGTCCGTTGCGCTGGGAAACGATATCCTTGGCATGATCGATAAAAGGTATGATGATATTGATACCTGGTTTCAAAGTCGCATAATAACGACCGAGACGCTCTATAATCTTGGTCTCACTCTGAGGAATGATGACAATGGTCTTCTTGACGATGATAAGTGCAAGAACCACAATAACAATTAACACGTAGATACCGATGCTCATAATTGTATGTTTTGATTAGTTAATAATAAATGAAAATTGACTAAAAAATGCTTTTTACAGCTTTTCAACTTTCAGAATAATAGACTCTCTTCCGACTATCTTTACCTTTGTTCCCACTTCGATGTTCACAGATGAAGATGGCGCCTCTGCTTTCCAGTCGTCACCATCCAATTTCACTCTTCCGTAATCACCGGCAACAATGGTTTGCGTTACTTCACCCACCTGTCCCAAGAGGGCATCAGCATTGCTTTTCCTATCATCAGCTCCTTGATGGATGGCATGAACCAGATGAGGGCGTATGAGCCAAATACTCAATACCGAACAGACTGCCCAGGCAATAACCTGCACCCAGAAAGGCAAACCTGCCACTGCCAGGCAGATACTTACCAGAGCACCAAGGGCGAAACAAGTAACATAGAAATCACCAGATGAGAGTTCCATGATGAGACACACTACTGTAATAATGGTCCAGAAAAGCCAAAGATTTTGAGAAATATAGTCTATCATGATTCTATTATTTTGAATGGTTAGTATTTTTATATTGTCTAACGTCTTCTCGTTGTAGTCTTCTTCGCTGCAGCCTTTCTTTTGTTTGTCAATTGCGAAGCTCTGACTGTCTTAACAGAAGTAACGGCAGGAGTTGCGGCCTTATAATATTGCAAAGCTGTAGGCATTTCTTTTTGCAAAGCAGCAATACGCTTAGCATCAGAAGGGTGATCACTGAAGATATCACTCTTGTTTGAACTTGAACCGCTGGACATACGCTTCCAGAAAGGAATTGCCTGCTGAGGATCATAACCAGCCATCGCTGCAAAAATCAGACCCATATAATCAGCCTCTGTCTCATTGTCACGGGAATACTTTAAGTTACGGAATGAGAAATACTGACCGGCAACAGCACTGGCCACATCACCTACACCACTTCCCACAGCCTGATTCAGAACACTGCCTAAAATATTAGTACCAATCTGCTGATTCTGCTGCTTACTCAACTGCTCGGCACTATGTTTAGCCACAGCATGTGCAATTTCATGACCAAGAACAATGGCAAGACAGGTCTCATTCTGGGTATAAGGGAGCAATCCTTCATAAACTACGATTTTACCGCCTGGCATACAGAAAGCATTGGCACTATTGTCTTGCACCAGATTAAATTCCCATGAATAATTCTTCAAGTCATTAGCAAAACCATTCTGCTTCAAATATGTTTCTACGGCAGTTGCCAATCTCTGACCTACTCTTCTGACCATAGCTGTCTGAGTAGCATTCTTGGATTTTTTAGCCGAAGCCATATACTTTGTATATTCCTGATTAGAGAGGCTCAACACCTGCTCATCAGAAACTGAAATACGATGAGTACGACCTGTCAGTGGTACTTGCTGGGTGGTTCCACAGGAAGCCAACACCAATGATGTCATTGCCACAAGGGCAAGATTCTTTAAACTTTTCATCTTCTCTTTGATTTTAAAACTCCTAAATTGACTGAATTATATGATATAACTCTACTCTTATGCAAAAATAACGTTTTTCTAAATAACTTCCAAACAATTGATAAACTTTTTGAAAGGAAATCGCTATTTTATAACTTTCTTTTCAATGTGATGACGGTCATTTCAGGCCATGCTCCCAAACGGAAAGGAAAAGAACCACCGATACCTGCGGATACATAGAGCATCTGGGCACCCCGCCTATAAATACCTCCCCACTCCTTGAAAGCCAGACGGGCTGGTGTCAATTTACCTACGAGAATCTGTCCAGCATGAGTATGACCGGAAAGGGTAAGATGTATGCCAGCCTTCAGAGCCTCCTTGCGCCAATGATGTGGGTCGTGGGTCAACAGTATTTTGAAAGCCTTCTTATCTACGATTCCCTTCATTGCCTTTTTCAAGTTGGCACGATTAGAGAAAGGAGGATTTCCGGCATTCTCTACTCCAATTATCTCAATACTTGCCAATCCATGCGATAAAGTAACATGTTCATTCATCAACTGAGTCCAGCCCAACTCCTTCTGAAATCCGAAAAGTTTTTTGCGGTTTCGCTTTAAAGCGCCAATGGTATGATTGTTATCATACTCACAATAATCATGATTTCCCCATACAGAATAGATTCCATCGGGAGCATGAAGTTGTTTTAATGTTTCCAGATATGGAGCTACTTCTGTAGCAGAGTTATTGACTAAATCTCCAGTAAAAGCCATCAGTTCAACACCTTCATTATTGGCACATTCCACCACTTTTTCTACGAAATCCGTATCTTTGGGAAAAGTACCCAGATGAAAATCCGTGAAATGGAGTATCTTATAACCATCAAAATAGGGAGGTAAATCCGGTGACGAATAGGTAATCTGTTTCACTTCCAACTTTCTCCATCCCTTCGTGAAACCAAATATGAATCCCCCTATCATAAACAAGGCTGGAAGAATGGCTACCCACCAAGGCAAAAATAGAGACAAAAGGATATAAACAATCTTTGGCATCACAGAGAAAAGAATCATCGTAAAAAGGACCCTTACTGAAAGTCTATGATATACGCCAAATTGCAGTCCTGTTTCTGCCAGAAGAAGCAAAGCTGATGGTATCCACCATGCTATTGCCAAAGCTAAAGGCCAAGTAGAAACAGCATCAAACCACAGCCAGAGGTCGGGAAGCAATGCCAACCCCAGCATCATGATAATATATAGTAATGATCTAAAAATCTTTTTCATGGTGCAAAAATACAAAAAAAGGATGAGACTCTATCATGGAGCCCCATCCTTTTTTATATTAAATCTGTATTTTCTTCTTGATAAGAATTCTATACCTTAATGATATTATGCATTAGCTGCTACAGAAATCCAATCGAATACACATGAACAGATACCGAATGCTACGATACCTACCGTGCAGATAGCAAGCGCCAACTTGGTTGAGAATGCGCTCTGGAAAGTAGGAAGCGGATTGTCGCTGTGCTTGATAAACATTGCCTTCACGATAAGCAAGTAGTAGTACAAGCTCAATACGGTGTTAACCAAAGCGATGAATACTACGCCATAAGCCCATGCTCCAAGAGTGGTGTGAATATCTGCACCCTGAACGGCTGCCATAAACACGAAGAACTTTGAGAACATACCTGCAAATGGAGGAATACCACCCAATGAGAACAATGCCAAGGTCATCAGGAATGCCAAACGTGGATTGGTCTTGTACAAACCGTTGTAGCTGTCCATCATAACTGTACCATTGTTGTGCTCCTCAACAGATGAGATAATGGTAAACACGCTCAAGTTGGCAACTACATAAATCAATACATAGTATGTCAGAGCGGTCACGCTCATTGCTGAGTTACCAACTACAGCCAACATGATGTAACCTGCCTGAGAGATAGAAGAGAATGCCATGAAACGCTTCAAGTCACTCTGACGGATAGCAAAGAGGTTGGCGATAGTGATAGAAAGTACAATGACAATGTAAAGCAATACTGTCCAGTACTCTACCATTGGAGCAAATACCTTCATGAGGATAGCACAGAGAGTAAATGCAGCAGCACCCTTAGAAACTACAGAGAGATAACCTGTAACTGTAGTTGGAGCACCCTGATATGAATCAGCTGTCCAGAAGTGGAAAGGAACCAAAGAAATCTTGAAGCCCAAACCACTGAAGAAGAATACCATACCAGCAATGGTCAATGGAGATGCAGAGATAACCTTTGCAACATCATCGAAATACAAAGTACCACAAGCAGCATAAAGCAAAGAGATACCATAAATCATCACACCACTTGAGAATGTAGCAGTAAGGATGAACTTAGCACCAGCTTCAGCTGAATTGTGACGATACTTATCGAATGCTACCAAGCAAGCCATTGGCACAGATGCCATCTCAAGACCGAGGAAGAACAGGAGGAAGTGGTTGGCACTTACCATCATATTCATACCAAGCAAGGTAGAGATAATCAACATATAGAACTCACCCTCCTTGAAGGCTGTGTCCTTACGGCTCAACCACTCCTTGGCCTGTACCAACACGATGAGGGTACCGAGAGCAAGGATAGTCTTCAAGACACCGACAGCAGGACCTGTTGTGTACATGCCGCCAAATGCCTCTGTGGCTTCTGTTGGGAAGATATTGATGACAATGTGAGCCACCATCAAGAGACATACCAGAGGATTGAACCACTTACGGTCTGCGCTCTTGGAACTGCAGAAGTCAGCAAAGAAAGTGATCAGCAGAACTACCATCAGGGTAGCTTCTGGAATCATATTTAAAAATTGACTGTAATTCATTTCTTCTGATATTTATTACATGATTACACTAAAGATAGGACCTACAGCGTCCATGATAATCTTCTCTGCCCAGAGTGGGAACATACCGAGACCTGC
>ULTU01073618.1_pt1 | contig 11474 bp, 15 predicted proteins | sample 1957861 | NCBI WGS metagenome assembly ULTU01 (sample SAMEA4835742, study PRJEB28245) | human gut metagenome | biome: gut microbiome; material: fecal sample | place: Denmark | collected 2008
TGGGTACCCCCCCAAGTTTCTTGGGTACCCCTTCCTTAAGTTTCTTGGGCCTCACCCAAATTATCACGAGCTTCTGCAGGCATATTCACATACTTAGCATTTACTTTGTATCGGTAGAATTGCACATTATTTATGTCTTCAACAATTCTGAGTACATAATTTTTTTCTACAAGACTGTTGAGTGTTTTTCTAACCGTCTCTTTTGAACTTGATATCCATTCGGCTAAGTACCCTTGTGTACCTGTGTACAGGGATTCTCCGTCTTGTGAGAATCCATAGATAATAGCATATACTAGTAAAGCATTGCCTTTTAGTTTTAACTTAGTTACCATCCATCCTTGTATGTTTATATAATTTTCCGCCTTTATTGTATGTTTCATGTTATATCGTGCTCCTGTTTATGTAACCACACAAAAAATAACCCACCGAACCCTGTTGCGTGTATGTGTGACAAGCAGATACAACTTCCAACAATACAAAGTTCGATGGGATATTAACTTATTTTATTAGTTGAAGGAAGTTATTACCTTGCTTGTCACAATATAATACAATGACGGAACGAAGTTATAACTTCAACTTTATAACTTAATATATAATACTTCTACACAAAACACAAGTAACAGAGTAATCTTAATTAACTTTTTGCAATTTTTAAGGCTCCTATGCTCCGTTGTTTATCAAACAAGTAAAATTACCTTAGTCGGTATATATTCTTTGTCACAAAATATTAACAATCGTCAAACAAGGCTTCCTGCTTTATGTCAGTTTACATCCGATGTTCATTTCTATTGCATCATTAGATAGAAATACTACTCTGAAAGTATCCTCCAGTGATTCGAAGTTGTAATGGTCACAATACTCATATTTAGCTGACGATTGTAAGGCTCCTAGCTTTTATTTTTCGTGTTATACAGTAAAAGTATACCTACAATGAGTAAAGTATAGCTGTGGGTATGCAAAACTGTCAAACATCATACCTCCAGCTATACGAAATTAACTCTCGGTTATGTATACATGATCCTACCACTTCCAAATAACATACAAGAGGAGCAGCTAAGATTAGCTGCTCCTCAATTTTGTTCACCGTGACAAAATATTGATTATCAGAAAATAATGGTATCGCTACTTGCACTGCGAGTTGTTTTTACGACTCTTTTTTCAATACTTTTCAGGATATCCCTGCACTTTTTATCAACCTCATCATAAGGAATGAAGTAATTTTGTAGGCCAAAATCTTCGATACCGACACTAAGATTAAATCCAGGTTTACTGTCAGGTACATAGTACTGAGTCTTTAGAGTACAAGTTGCTTGATGTCCGTTTTCATCACACAAAGCTTCAATCTTATCGCAAAGATTATCTACTTTTTCCGCTGAAGAATTGATAATATCAACTGCCTCTGTAATTTGTTCAACTTTTTCTGAGAACTCAATGATTCCGTCTGTAATATATGCTTCAAGATCTGACGTTAGTTGATCCAGTTCATCAACAGCATACCTGCCATCAAATCGATCAAATCCGATAAAAATCTTCTTATCTTCATTAGTATCGGTTTTGATTGTTAAATATAGTCCATCAATCAATTTATCTTCTTTTGTCAGTGCATAATTACCAATATTGAGTTTATTAATATATGCAATTACGTCGATATTTGCATACGATTTATTTGTTGTTTTGTAAAATTTCACATCAATTCCGCAGCCGTACTTTTTACTTAATACGTCTGCTACTTTCTTAACCTTACCCTTGAAGTCATCAAGTTGAACTTCAACACTGCGAAGATCACTGATTGAAACAAAGTTTTTCAAATCTCCAACAAAGTTGTCGTAATACCGAAGGAAACGTCCCTCAGTAAAACATTCTTTCTTAATATCCTCATTAACAGGAATGTCAAAAAAAGTAAATATACCTTCTGTGCTTCCGTTAGAACTTCTAACATAACCATCTTTTACTATTCGATAGTTGAGTGTTGCATCAAACATTACTGGACGAGTGGTTTTCTTGACATCAACAGTGATAGGCTTAAAATCTTTTTTGTCAAACCCTGCATCTTTGGCAGCTTTCTGCAAAACATAAATCATTGCGTTCTTAAGACCATTTGTATCATATGTGTATTTCATATCCAATACTCCCTTTACTTATTGTTAAAGTGTGAACACTTGCTTTTCAAATTTTGACACAGCTTTTGTGACTTGCAACCATCTGTTCACGTACCATTCCTTAATCTCAATTTCCTCGTCAACTTCAAAGGTTGCATCAAACTTCATTTCGGCAAAGAAACTTACATCATCATTTGCATCCGTGTATGTACTAAAATTGATACGGGGCATAAGATTATCCTTGTGACTAACAATAATCTCACCGTTATCGTCAACTCTTACTTTATACCCTTGATCCTCAAGTTTTCTTCCTAACTCACTATACACAATACTATCCAGTGTTTCAATTTCAGATTTAGTAAACATCTTTTTACTCCTTATTTTGATTCTTTACACAATTGATATACAGCAGATATCTGTTTAGTAATAGCAATCCTTTTACCAATTATGTCACTTCAACCCTAGTAAGTGTTCCGATTCCATATTCGTTTTCGTTACACTGATGCAATATTTTAAGCGGGTATGAAGCACCAGTAAATGTGTCAATTATACTTTCATCTTTTTCTGATACTTTTAGCTGTTCGTCAAGGTTTTCACAGAAAAGTTCGATATAAGTATCCTTTCTGAAATTCTGTCCGCAGTTTTTACATCGATACACTATTGATATATTCATTCTATGCTTCCACTCCTGCTTCAATACCTTCCCATTCTTCCTCTTCTGAATACTTTAAAGAATCGTTGATATCACAGTATGTTCTGAGTACCCCGAGTGCATGTTTATAATCCTCGATGTCTTCTTTAATTGCTTTAATGCTCTCTTTATAAGAAATTATTAATTCATCCTTATCAGTCGCACTGTTGTTGTAACTACAGATGTCCTTAATATGATCCCCAATACAGCCTATTGACTGTTGTTCTTCAATGATTGCTTTTTCTAAGCTACTGATAATCTGTTCAAGTACGCTATTATTCAGCGGTGCTGTTGCTTCAAAAGGAACGAATTCTCTACAATGCTTAAACAAAGCACTATTGCGAGAATAACTTCCAATAGGAATTCTTTTACCACTTTTTTCTTTGATGTAGAAATTGATATACTGACTCATACTACTTCCCCCTTCATAAACTCTTTTTGAAATTATTACTATTGTAGCATAATTTCACATGATAAACAAGTAAAAATCAATTATAGAAAAGACGTTGAATTGTATTTACTTAGAGATACAAAATAATAACAATGAGGTGAATAAATGAAGTATAGTTCTTCAAATAAGCCATTATATTGTCCGATGACACAATCAACTTGGTATAAGGAAACTTATACACATACACCTGTTGGAGTGTTGTGGCATAGCACTGGGGCTAATAACCCTACAGTGAAAAGGTATGTACAACCCAGTGATAATGCTTCAGACAGAGATTATTGGCTTAAAATTATCGGTAAGAATGCTTATGGTAACGACTGGAATCATACAGATCAAGATGCAGGAGTTAATTTCTGGATTGGTAAGTTAGCTGACGGCAGTGTGTCCGCAGTACAGGTAGCTCCACTTAATTATAGACCCTGGGGATGTGGTTCTGGATCAAACGGTTCTTGCAATAACGGCTGGGTGCAGTTTGAGATTTGCGAGGATGCTTTGTCCGACGAAAGTTACTTTAACAAGGTATATCAGGAAGGTGTAGAGATTACAGCGTATGTCTGTAAAACCTACGGTATTGATCCTTATGGGAAGAGTGTATGTGGTAACACAATTGTTCCTAACATTACTTGTCACAGTGAGTCCAATAGTTACGGATGCGGAAGTAATCACAGCGATGTTATGCATTGGTTTAATCGTTACGGTAAAACAATGCAAGATGTAAGAGATGATGTTTCAGCATTACTTGGATCTTATAACCCTGGGACTGAAACAAATGTGTATGAGTTATTTGTGGATTGTCCCGTGTACCCTACAGCGAATGATGCTATTAACATGACAAATAGTAAAATTCAATATCCTAAGGGTATCTATTACATTTACAATAAGTATCCCAATGGTTATAAAGGTGTTTATAATATTACAAAAGATAGCACTGGCGGTGCTGCTGGCGGTTGGGTTAACCCTTCCGAAAATAAGAAACCTATTGAGACCCATAACTTTATAGCAGGTGACCTGGTTAAAATAATTGTAGGTGCTACCTGGTATGGAAGTTCGGAGTCGGTTCCTAACTGGGTGTATAATTTGAATTGGTATGTAAAGGAAGTTAGTGGCAATAGAGCTGTAATTGATAAATCTGACGACGGAACCCACAGTATCAATTCACCTATTGATGTTGCAAACCTTGAATTGGTTAAAGGCACTGCTGAGAATGTTCCTAGTACTCCCTCTGAGTTATATCGTGTTCGTATATCATGGGATGATGTAAAATCACAAAAGGGTGCATATTCAAACATCGAAAATGCAAAGAAGATCGCTGACGAAAATGCAGCTGAAGGGTATAAAGTGTTTAACTCAGCAGGGCAGATTGTTTACACACCTGAAATAAAAGAAGAGATTGAAAAACCTGCACCGCCTAAACCCGAACCTTCAGAGCCAGTTGATTATAGCACTCATACTTATATTGTAGGTAACTATGAATATAGTGACGAGGTTATTGTAAAGGTTGTAAAGGCAATAAAAGAAAATAACAAAGAATTTGATACAAGTATAGCAAAAGCATTCTTTAATATTGCACCCAAATATGGAATAAGTCCTCTATATGCTATTGCACAGTCCGTACTAGAAACTGGGTGGTTTAAGTTTGAAGGAAGTTCAGTAAAACCTGAACAACATAACTATTGTGGTTTAGGAGCTACTGGCGGTGGTGTAAGTGGTGCATCCTTTGATACTATTGAAAAGGGTGTTGAAGCACAATTACAACATTTGTATGCCTACGGCAGTAAAGATGCTCTTCCCGAAAATACAGAAATATATGATCCCAGATACTCTCTTGTTACAAGAGGAAAGGCAATGACATGGGAAGAGCTTACAGGTAAATGGGCTGTACCGGGATATGATAAGAAAGTATTTTCTTCACTAGAAGAAGCCATTAAAGCATCCACAGTAGAAGATCCTAAAACTTATGGGCATAAAATAATCAATATTGCAGAAAGATTAGAATCAGAGCAAGTTACACAGGAAGAAGTAGATAAATTCTACGGTGAAGATACTCCTGAAGAGAATCCGGATAATAAGGGTGATACTGGTGAAACTGAAAAGCCTGAGCAAACTCCAAATAAACCTTCCGATACAAGTAGTAACTTAATTGCATACATCTTGAAAATGATTTGGAAATTTATCAAGTCATTACTAGGAAAGTAAATAGCCTAAGTAGTAACGCTGTTTAGGTTGTAAGCTATTAAAACTTAATATAGGTATAAGTTTACCTCAAATAAAAATAAAGGCCTGCTGCCAAAACAGCGGGCCTTTATTTTTTGTTTATATTTTAATCAACGAATGCTGCGATAAAGTTATAAGGAAAACACCACTTTTTATCCCTGGTGTAATAAACTTCTGCATACGGATATATTACACAAGTAACTTCAATCTCCTTACCGAAAAATCTTCTTGGAACATAACATAGTTCAGAATCAGGAATGTCATTAGCTGTGTACATACTTTTTCTTCCGATAATTTCTTCGATGGTTTTCAACTTTACCTTCATACTAAGTACCTCCAAAGAATTGTGCAGTTTACTCAAACAAAGATTGATAGTCGGGAATATCCCTACACATAACAAACATTTCGTCAATCTCTTTTGTTTCAGGTTTAATGTTTTCCGGAAGCTCACTCACCATATAAGGTTTCTCTCTAAAGATTTTTCCAGGGCGAGTCAACATATACTGTATCACTTCCGTACCACTTTCAGGGCTATCAACGTAAGCAACCATTTCTCCAAAACCTTTATGAAGTCTTGAGCTCTTTCTGAATTTTACAATACGAGGGAATTTCCATTCCTTCTTATCGCTTATCCATCCGATAGTATTAGAAACTCTATCTTCGCTGTCACCAGCTTTTTCATTTGAGAAGTCCTCTGCTCTTTTTGCATATTCTTTGATAGTCATGTACGGAAACTTGGGGTCTCTAGGGTTGAATTTCTCACCGGGTTTCAATACATGTTTTTCGTAGTGCCTTTCCAGATTGGCAGGATTTCTAAAGGTTGCTTCAAATAAGAAATCTTCGTTAATGTACATTACTAACTCCTTATGGACATGCTAGGAGTATCTAGCATGTCCAATTCTGTGAATCTTCTATTCACTATATCCATTCCTTCTTGATGGAAGTCACCGCAACTGTTTCTCCGTGCGGAGGACCGCACTATACTCAAAGGTATAGCCGCTTTTAGATTTATCCTCAATAATGTGAGGCCTTGATTGCACAAGGGTTATACTCAATCTTCAATATATATATTATATAATACTGTTTCCAGTAATATAAGTTATTTTATTGTTTATTATCAAGCAGAAAGCTTGCAACGAGTCACTACTGTCTGCTTTACTCCTCTGAACTGGCTGTGATCCTTCACTGTGAATTTGATTTTTCCGCTCTTTACTTCATCCGTGTTAATATAGTTACCAGTGCTCCAGATGCAGATATCATCATTGTCGAGTGTAAACTGGTACATCGTCATCATACCGAACTGTGTGTCGTAAGAAGCAACTACTTTTACTTCCTTAAAATTTGCTTCCAGGCGGTCACCTTTATTCCCAATATACTCAGAGCGGTTCACCTTAGCCTCTTCTTCCTTCTGCTTGCGCTCTTTTTCCATTGCCTTGTTGTAGCAAATAACCATAGAAGCAACAAAACCCATGAACTTGGGTCTGAAATAATCGCTGTTTGCAAGAGACTTAATGGAAACTACGTAGGAAGAATCATCTTCCATGTTCTTTACGAACTCAAGGATACTGTCTACCTTAGCGCCGTGATGCTCTTCACTGGCATCGAAATTAACAGCTTCCATTTCGTCTTTAATTTCGGAAGGTTTACGCATACCGGATCTACCGAGCTCTTTGTAAGAAAAGTAATCCCAAGCCCTGTTAGCGGTAGAATACATAGAGGAAGAATTGAACCATCCGAACTTGTTTACGCACTCAACACAGTAACGAAGATAATCTCTGAGAGAATAGTAAGGAGTTCCAGATCCAGCAATGTATACCCCATCAGCTTCATAAAGTTCATCAAACATTGCAAAGAATCTAGCTGCATTCTCTGCATCGAGGACACCAGTAAAATCCTTCAGGCAGCTGGATCCTACCTGTTTAAACTCACCTGTCTTGGAATTACGAAGTATATATACTACCTTGCGACGTCTGTTGGAATTACAATGCTCACACATATCATAGTCGGAAAGCATATACTTATCGGGAATCTCTACATCAAACTGAATCTTGGAGATAACACAACCTCCATCTTCATGCTCAATCTTTGCAATAAGATCCCAATCACTGATGACAGCTACACCTTCAACTTCGATCTCAATGAACTTCTGAATATTGGGCCGAGAAGGAACCTCAGATACATTACGGAACTCTTCTCCTACTCGCTGGTAGTTGAAATTGCACCCAAACTTTTCGCACTTCTTGTTGATCTTGGAAATACGATTTTCAACCTTTTCAATGTTGTCCTCGTGAATGAAGTATCTGGACATATTCAACTACCTCCCATTTACTTTTATACTTACATTATAGTATAAATAACAGGAAATTACAAGTTATCTTTACTGTCAACTATCTTCTTCTTACTGTATCTACTACAATCAACAAAAAGATTAGCGGTAGAAAATGTTGTGTCTGGAGTATGATTACATTGATTTCTAAAGCAGTCCTTTACATCACACTTATCCGAGGTGCAAACGGTGAAGCACCTCGGATTGATTTTATCGTCATTCTTAATGTAGTAATTCATTTAATTCCTCATATAATATATAATACTAAAGATGCTGCCTGACAAGCATGGCTGGCACATAGATGCATCTTTGAGCGAATGTACTCAGGAATAATCATCACTCTCCATCTCCTGCATCCAAAATTCACGGCGGCAATTATTGCAGTTCTTCAACTAATCTTTCCATACAATACACTCCTTATATATTTTATTTGCTCATTGGACAGGTTGAACAGCAAGTATATTTCGCTTTGTAACAGTTCTACATCATCTGCGCATCCAGATATAATGCTATCAACTAAAACGGAAATGCGACTATCTTGTTCAGTGCTGATTTCTGGAAATGGCAGTTGTAAGAGATTGCCTTTCAGTATTTTCACTTCGCCAAACATTTTTTGATAAAGGAACGAAAACAAATCAGAATTTAGCAGTGCCATAACTGTTTTGATATTCATTCCAGGGATTTTAGGAATAAGAATATTCGCACTATTCAGGAACAATCTTTGTTTATCATCATAGGCAAAAACCAGTTTATTGGAAATGAACTTGTATACCAACTTTTCTGGTGCTCTATAATATTCCTCTTTAGCTACCTGCTGAAATGTTTTTCTATCGTAAAAAATGTAATTGTTGGGCGATTTTAATCCGTATGGGATTATTTCCTTTCCGGTATAAATTGCCTCTAACTCTGGGGCAGGTGATGATTTTAATTTTCCTTTGTTGTCTCCTGTAACAACACCAAGGGCCCAGATACTTCCCTCTAAGTTGTACTTGCCGGCAGTCTTGCACAGGTTAACTATTTCTGTATCCATTGTGTTGAGAAAGCAAAATACATTGTTTTCATTTTCTGAAAACACCGAAATATCAACATCAAACTCAGACCCGTCCTTGTTTATACGAACTGCCTTTGATTTTGCTTTTTTTTGGCACTCTATGTCAATGAACCCAGTGACAACACCAGAAAAAGAACTATCATATACCGTAATAGAGTTGAGACAACAGTTGTTCAAAATAAAGGTTCTAATATCCTTGTGAACCTTTACATTAAGAATTGCCTCGGGCAAAAGGAATCTGACGATTCCATTCTCTTTGAGTTGCTGATAGGACTTTACAAAAAACAGTGAAAATGTTTCTTGTGAGGTTATTTCCGCAATGTCGCCAGTATTTTCAACAAATGCACCCCATGGAGGATTGGTCACAATGTAATCAAAGGAATGCTTTGAATATGGATTTTCTAACAAGAAATTACCGCAGATTACATTTGGAATGAAATCCTCGTGAGGATAGTGGAGCAACAAATTAAACTTAGTAATCATTGCAGCAATCGGGTCGCTGTCGATACCATATAACTGTTTAGGGTTATCACAAGAAACCGAAAGCAGGAATGCACCACTTCCACAGCAAGGGTCAATAAATGTTTGTCCCTTATCAAATGTCAAAGCAGCCACCATAGCAGATGTTACCTTATGAGGAGTATAATACGAACCGTTTTGGTTTTTAGTTCCCTCCATCATGCTGGATTGATAAACTATACCAAGCAGGTCTCTTTCATCTGTTGGCATCTTTGATTTGAAAATACTTTCAATTCGTGTGTACGGGTATTCTGATAAAACACTTTGCACATTCGCATTATGTAAGATGCCTACATCATCGAATAAATTTTCTGCAATGGTACAAAGAACATCCATGATAGTATACTTGGCATCATCTAAAACCGCTAGGATTTCCATAACAGTCTTTTGGTTGTTCTTATTCGCAAAATACTCAACTGGAACAATTTTCTTTGAAGATAATCGCTTATTCGCTCTTTTGGTGAGGCGTGAACTTTCCGCCGTATTCAATCTGTTCCAATTTCTGCGAGTTGCATCTGATATTACTTGATTCACAGTACGCCTCCTTCTGTATTATTAAAACTCATCCACTAAGCAATATACGGCAAGCATTGCAGTTCTTAAGGCGTTTAGTATTTTCAGTATCGTTCTTATCAATGCAAGAGAACCCGCAGTAAAGGTTCTTAGGACAAAGAGTAAGTACTCCATGTCTATCTAATGAAGCATCAGGCCACTGTTTCACGAATTCGCTTTGACGTGTTTTGAGTTCATTAGTATTCTGCAAAGTGTTCATTACTAAACCTCCTGAATATTTGAAGCCTTTTAATACACCAAAGTCATTGTTCCCATGAAACGGAAACCGTTCTGGTAGATAAAGATCGATTCCATTTCGTTTGTGAGAATCTCGGAAGCCTTCTTAAAATACACATCAAGAAGACGGCCACCACATCTCCTATCTTCCTCACTCATAGGAGGCAAAGAATCTTCAGGCACAGGGACCATTGCAGTTAGCAAATTTTTGGGGACATTATTCTTGTCTCTCCTTGAAATAAGTTACTTCTACCACATTTGTAAATTCTACCTTATTCATTTCCATTTTATTGTTCCTCCCCACAAATCTCATTGCTAATATCTACCCAGTTATCATAGATAACGATGGGATCTTCCTCAAGCGTATCCGGCGCGAACTCATAGATTTCGCTAATATCAAAGATACCTCCGCAACACCCGCAGATAATTTTATCTTGATAGGCAATACCGCCATGGTCACCATCAACATCCCAAAATTTTACCTGGGTAGGAACCTCAAAATAGTTATACTTCATAAGTTCGCCTTTCTCAATACAAGTAAATTTCATCAATTTTAGATGTATCAATCTACTTCCTGAACAATACGTTCACATTCATGAATAATATAAGCATTGCCACAAATATGCTCTGCCATGCGAATATTTTCTACGTGATCGCCTTCATGCTCCTTTTTGACAATACGACCCATCTCAAGAAGACTTCTAAAATCGCAACTATAGAACTCCTCTCTGCCGAAATTATATTTACACTCTTCAGTAACAGGCACCAAATAGCACTTATAATCGATGCCTTCAATATCGTAAGGCTGAACTTCACACTCAACAAAATGTTCCGGGTCACTAGAAGATACAAAAGAAATGAAACCAGGAATACAAGACCTAAGACGCATAGGAACGAAGTAATGAGCGTTGGTATCAATATTGTAATAATTACTCATTTTCATAAGTTCTCCTTTCTCAATACAGGTCAATGCCATCAATCTTAAATGTAATACTTTACCTTACCTACACGAGAAAAGCTGCTCTCATTCTCCTTCATCGGCATCTCTGCAATCTTCACGGCATAAGCCTTTCCTTCATACTCAATGTAGAAATAACCATCGGAAGCTGTGTCAGAGCTGTAACCTACTTCAAAACCTTTGCAGGCATTTAGAATGCCATAAATTTTATGAATTAGATTTCTCATTATGCTACCTCCTTAACGTACACGTTGTTGTAATAGTCTTGAACGGTGCACCAGCCATTCTTGCAACTGTAAGCATAAAAGTCCTCATAGAACTTTTCCAGATGCGGAGGCTGACCACAGCTAATATCGAAGTCTCTGAATTGATCCAT
>ULTU01082509.1_pt1 | contig 11402 bp, 10 predicted proteins | sample 1957861 | NCBI WGS metagenome assembly ULTU01 (sample SAMEA4835742, study PRJEB28245) | human gut metagenome | biome: gut microbiome; material: fecal sample | place: Denmark | collected 2008
AAAAGATAGCATGGTCATAATTACTCCGTTTAAAAATAAGCCAAAGCATTTTTATTATAACCAAAAAATTGTTGGACTCAAAGCCACTGGCAAAGTTGTACTTGGTGAAAAAGAAATAATTTTTGATAAAAACACCCGTGCAATTCTTGACTGGGGTAGAGGTGTTTGGACTTACAAAAACACTTGGTACTGGGGTGCTGGCTGTGGAGTTCAAAATGGACACGAAGTTGGTTTTAATATTGGCTACGGATTTGGAGATACAAGTAGGGCTTCCGAAAATATGTTTTTCTATGACGGGGTTGCTCACAAACTAGATAAGGTAACTTTTGAGATTCCAAAAAAGAAAAATGGGAAAGAAGACTTTTTGTCATCGTGGAAGTTTACATCAAACGATAAGCGATTTGAATTTGATTTTGAACCAATACTAGATAGACACGCAAATTCTAATGTTTTAATAATTTCAAGCAATCAACACCAAGTGTTTGGAAAGTTTAGCGGTTATGCGGTGCTAGATAATGGTGAAAAGGTTGTGTTAAAAGATTTTTTGGCATTCGCCGAAAAAGTTGTAAATAAATGGTAACAAAAAACTTTTGTATTCAATGCAATGTTGCAGATGAATACAAAAGTTTTTTAGTTTAGGTGTTCTTCAAGCAAATTAGATTTTAGTCTTGATAGTTGTGGTGACAAGTTAATAATATATTTGTGTGGATTGCTTAGTCTCAGTGCTTCGTCCCAAAGTGTGTTAAGTTCGGCTTGAACCTTTTTTCTGGTTTCTTCAAGTGTTGGAAGTGAGAAAATTAACTTTCCATTTTCTATCATCTTAATTTTGATTTCTCTAACCGAATAATTGTCGATGACTTTGTTGGTCCAAGCATTGGTTGGATGCAAAAGAGTTATCTTGCCTTCTGGTTTTGGTTCGTCAAAGATTGAGATTATATCTGTTACAAATTTGCCACTTGTGTTGTCTACTAGTCTATAAATTTTTTTGAAATGCGGATTTGTTATTTTTTCTATGTTATCCGAAATTTTGATTTTTGGAATAATTTTTCCGTCTTTTTCGATTGCGACTAATTTGTATACTCCGCCAAATACTGGATTGCTTTTGGCGGTTATTAGATTTTCGCCAACCCCAAAACTATCTATTGGTGCATTTTGCAAAAGCAAACTCTCAATAATGTTTTCGTCCAAACTATTTGAAACTACAATTTTTGTATTTTTAAGTCCCGCTTGGTCTAGCATTATTCTTGCTTTTTTGGATAAATATGCTAGGTCCCCACTATCTATTCTTATTCCTTTGAGTTCCTTGCCCATGGGTTTGAGTACTTCGTTATTAACTCTAATGGCATTTGGAATTCCGCTTTTTAGAGTATTGTATGTGTCGACAAGTAGGGTGCAGGCATCTGGAAAACTCTCAGCATAAGCCTTAAAAGATTCATATTCTGTGTCAAAACTCTGAACAAAACTATGTGCCATAGTGCCTAGTACAGGAACTCCATAATTTTTGCCAGTAATTGTGCATGCGGTTCCAACCGCTCCGGCAACATATGCATCTTTTGCTCCGTCGACAGCGGCCTCAAAACCTTGCGCTCTACGTGTGCCAAATTCCATAACTGCTCTGCCACGTGCCGACCTTACTATTCTATTTGCTTTGGTTGTAATAAGGCTCGAACGATTAAAGTATAAAAGCAATGCAGTTTCAATGAGTTGTGCTTCAAGTAGTCCCGATTTAATCGTAATAACCGGCTCGTTTGGGAAAACAATAGTTCCGTCTTCGACTGCCCACATGTCTCCCGTAAATCTAATTGATGTGAGTTTTTGTAAGTATTCTTTGGAAAATAAATTTAAACTTTCTAAATATTCAATATCGCTTGGTTCAAAGTGAAACTGAAGCAAGTATTCTACGCATTTGCTTATGCCGTTTGCAATCACAAAACTCCCGCCGTCTGGAACTTTTCTAAAAAATACATCAAAGTATGCGGTTTCGTTTTCAATATGTTTATCAAAGTATCCTTGACCCATTGTAAGTTCATAAAAATCCATTAGCAAGTTTTCAAATTTATCCATATTATCTTCCTTTTTTCTTATTTAAACACTAATAAAAATGTTTGTCAATGAAATTAATATGTGTTTGACTATTGGCACATAAAATGTTAATATATATTTGTATATATATTAAAAATTTGATTTAATAAATCAAAAAAATATTTTTGACTAAAAATTTCCAAAATAACTTAGTAGAGATAGTACTCAAAGTTTAGAAAAATTCCAAATCATGGAGAACAAAATGACAAATTCGGATGTTAAAAAGATTATTGACTTTATACAAGATTATTTTCAAAAAAACTCATGGGCAAAAGGTGTAGTTATTGGAATGAGTGGTGGAAAGGATAGTTTGGTTGTCGCCAAACTTTGTGTCGAAGCATTGGGAAAAGATAGAGTGCTTGGAGTAATTATGCCAAATGGTCACATGACTGATTTGAGTGATGCAATTGATTCATGCAAACTTCTTGGAATTGACTATAATATTGTAGATATTTCAAAATCGTATAACGAGATTTTAAGTTCGGCAAAAACAGTGCTTGATGACAAACATATTCCTTTAAATTCAGTTACTTCAATAAACATCGCACCAAGGGTTAGAACTGCTACACTTTATGCAATTGGTGCTAGCATGGATTACTTGGTGGCGAACACTTCTAATCTTAGCGAAGCCATGGTTGGATATACAACAAAGTGGGGAGATAATGTCGGGGATTTTGGTGTTATTGCTAACTTTACAAAAAGCGAAGTTTGTAAAATAGGACTTCTTTTGGGACTTCCTGAAAAACTAGTTTACAAAGTACCAAGTGACGGACTTTCTGGAAAATCCGACGAAGAAAAATTAGGATTTTCTTACAAAAATTTAGATGAGTTTATAAGACAAGGAAAGTTAAGTTCGGACCATGACAAAATCCTTAGAATGCACAAAAACTCCGAGCACAAAAGAATTGGTGTGGTTAAATACTCAAACAATTTGCCAAATCATTTTGAAAATTAAGGAGTTTGTATGGAAGAATATGAATATAGTTTTAATGTCCTAGATATCCAGCCATATCTAAATTATTGTAAACAGAATGGATATATCCTAAAATCTATCAAAAAACAAAATCGAAAGGTTTATGAATGTGTAGAAAGTAGGAGTAAAATTGCTAGAATTACAACCACTTGGGATGATATGGGAAATGCGGAAACTGTTTTGGACTTTAAGAATGTGACGAAAAATAAAGATGATTTGAAAGTATCTAACGAATCCCAAACTCTCAAAGTTACCGATGAAAATAGAGATGCAATTTTGTCTATTTTGGAAACGTTAAATTTTAAGCAGTCGGCAGATAATACTCGGACTAGATATGTTTATGTTTCTAATGACATCAAGTTTGAAATCGACGATTATTTAAGTCCAAACAAGCCCGTTGTTGCCTTGGAAGGAAAAAAGTCGATAGTGGACAAGGCTTATTTGGAAATTTGCAAACTTTTTAATAATTAATTATTAAATTTGCAAATAAATTTGTTTAAAACGCACAATTTTGTTAATATATAAATTAGATAAGGACAAAAATTGAAAAAATACAATAATTTCAAAATCAATAAAGATAAATCTTTTGCAAAAGTTATTTGTAATTTTTTCGGCAATTTGTTTTTTACATATTGTGTAATCATTGCACTTGCACTAATACTATTTTCAAGTGTAACGATAGAGTGCGAAGTAAGAGGTTCATCAATGTATCCAACTCTAAACTCTGTGTCTCAAACCAAAAATGATATAGTATTTGTCAACCCTTACAACAAAGACTTAAATTATGGCGACATTGTTGTAGTTGGATTAGAAAATGAAAATATTATCAAAAGAGTTGTTGGACTTTCTGGCGACACTATTGATATTGTGTTTGACGAGTATGAATATAAATTAGAACGAAATGGAAAAATAATAGTGGAAAACTATATTAATTACACTCAAAATCCGACTATTCCAAATGACCATAAGAATGGCATGCACAAGACATATGAAAACTTTCAAAATCTCAAAGAAAACAAACCCGAATTATTTGATAATGGCAAACTTGTAGTTCCAGATAATTCAATATTTGTTCTTGGAGATAATAGGGCGGTCAGTCTTGATAGTTCGGTTTATGGCACTTTTGATATGAGTAAGTTTGTGGGCAAGGTCGAAAAGACTTTGTATGCAAGTGAGTCTGAGTTTAGTTTTTATTATTACTACATTTTGAATGGTGAATTTTTTGTAACACTATTTAGTTTGTTTTAAAGGTTGGGAGAAAATATGAAGAATTGGATTTGCAAAATAATGTTTGTTTTGATACTACTGGTTGGTGTTTTTTGTGTTCATGAAAACTCTTTGGTGGTAGACTCTACAAACACAAATCGCGTTTTGTTGGCACAAGAAGGCGAAGGTGGGGGTGAGACTACAGAACCAGGTCAAACTGAGACCGAAAAAGAATTAATCAAACGTATTGATACAGATATCAAAGTCGGTTATCCTATTCAATCTACAACCGATATAACAGATACGAGACTATATAGCGCTTTGCTTAATGTTATCAAAAAATATGTGTTAGACAAGTATAATTACAACTATTCAACATTAGATACACTCTATAGCAAAATGTTTGTTGATATTGAAAGTATCGAAATCGTCGATTATGATATGTCATCACTCAAAGGACTAGATATTATTTACTTCAATAATCTTAAAACTCTTAAGATAGTTGGAAATAGTTTTGGAGATTTAACTACTGACGAATACAAAGGTTTGTTTGAACGTATGCCACAACTAGAGACTTTGGATTTGTCTAACAATAATATTAATGCAATTAGTCTCAAAAATGCAACAAATGTAAAAAATTTAAATTTGAGTTCAAACAACTTATCTCAAATTGACTTGTCTAATCTAAAAAGTGCAGATTTGGATATTAATATTGCAAATAACAATTTTTCAAGCATCAAACAAATCGGACTTCCAACCAAAACCGACCTTATTAATTCAATTAAACTAAATATAATCATGAATAATATTACTGACTTGTCCGAAGAGTTTGTAAACTACTCAAAACTAACTTTGGATATAGGCTTGCAGGGAATTGTTGGAAAAACTCAAAAAGTTGTTCTTACAACAAGTGATACATTAACTTTTTATAAACTTAACAAAGGCGGTGTTTATGCCAAGATTTATAAATCGGCAGTTAGAGACACTCTTGTAAGAACTATTAAAGATGATGTGGACTATACAGATAGTGATAAGATTGTGATTAATTTGCCGGTTGGTGAATATTATGTCGAATACTATTTGGGAGATAATGCAATTGATTATCAAAACGACAGAACTTATGGATACTTCCAAAAATATTATTTTCACGTAATCCCAAATGTTTGTGACATTAAGTATGAATACAAAGGCAAAATTTATGATAATTTTACACGCAAAGTAACTGGCAAAGTCAAAGTGCTATTGTCATGTGAAGAGGGTGGTGAAATTTATTATAAAATAGGCAACGGGGAATGGATACAAGGCAATGAAATAATGTGTGACAGGGGTGGAGATTATAGCATTACAACCAAGGTTGTTATTGACAATATTTCAAGTGAAGAAAAGAGTATTTTAATCAAGACTTCGCTTAATCTAATCATTCCAGATATTTTGATGCTAATACTAATTTTGTTGTTTGCATTAACACTATTTTTGGTTGTTGTGCCATTGGTTAGCAAAAAATGGTTTAGAAAATCTTAAATACTATTGAAATAAAGTTTTGTTTTTGATAGAATTACTAGGCAAATGTTATAAATAAATTTAGCAAATAAAATTTTAAGGAAAAATTATGATACTTAATGACCAAAAAGAAAGATTACAAAAAATCGTCGGCAATTTAAAAATAATTGCCGACTGTCTTTGACGAAGAAAAATTAGTAAAAGAGTTGAGTGAAAAAAAGGAAGAGAGTTTGAAACCCGAAGTGTATTCAAATCCAAGCCTTTGTGGGACACTCAACAAATCTATCAAAAAAATCGAGTTTGAATTAGAAAAACTTGCTTCGTCACGAAAAAAGATAAGTGATATATCTGACTATATAGATTTGACCGAAATGGAAGGCGACGAGAGTATGGTTTCGGATATTGATTCATCTATTGATTCACTTGAAAAAGAAATTAATGAGTTGTATCTTGAGACTTTGCTTTCGGGAGATTATGACTTAAATAATGCTTATGTCAAAATACATAGCGGTGCGGGCGGAACAGAGGCCTGTGACTGGGCGGGAATGCTTCAAAGAATGTATCAAATGTTCGCTGACAAAAATGGATTTAAGTGGTCGATAACTGACAAGATTGATGGCGATGGTGCGGGAGTCAAAAGTGTTACACTCAAAGTTGTTGGCGACAATGCTTATGGCTATCTAAAGAGTGAAATGGGTGTGCATAGACTAGTAAGAATTAGTCCTTTTGATGCTAACAAACGAAGACATACTAGTTTTGCATCTGTCGAAGTTATGCCCGAAATTAATCAAGATGTCGAAATCGAAATTCGTCCAGAAGATTTGAAGGTAGACGTTTATCGTTCGGGTGGCGCTGGCGGTCAACACGTAAATACTACAGATAGTGCAGTTAGAATTACCCACTTGCCGACTGGCATAATTGTTGCTTGTCAACAAGAACGTTCTCAACTAAAGAATAGAGAAATGGCTATGGAAATGCTTAAGTCTAAGTTGCTAGCATTAGAACTAGACAAAAAGATGCAAGAAAGCCTAGCACTCAAAGGTGATGCCAAAAAGATTGAATGGGGAAGTCAAATTAGAAGTTATGTATTTTGTCCTTACACCATGGTCAAAGACCATAGAACAAACTATGAAACAAGTGATGTTTATGGAGTTATGGACGGAAATATTAAAGAATTCATATTTGAGTTTTTGAAATTAATTAACTAAAGAAAGTGCTTTAAGAAGGTAAAAATGTACAAAGATATTGCAAAGGCAAAATTTAATAAACTATCGAAAGAGTATAAGTCAAGAGATATTCTGGTTTTGGGAATTGAAAGCAGTTGTGATGAAACAAGTATTTCTATTGTCAAAAATGGCAGAGAAATTCTTTCTAACGTAGTTGCGACACAAATAGATATTCATGCTAGATTCGGTGGAGTTGTTCCCGAAGTTGCTAGTAGAAATCACTTGCTAGAGATTGATACTGTTCTCAAAAATGCTTTGGAACAAGCCGGCAAGACATTGCAAGACATTGATGCTATCGCTGTAACTTATGGCGCAGGACTGGTTGGGGCATTGATGGTTGGTGTTAACTATGCCAAAGCATTAGCTTTTTCTCTTGAAATTCCACTCATTGCAGTTAATCATATCAAAGGGCACATAAGTGCAAACTATTTGACAAACAAAGACCTACAACCACCTTTTGTGGCACTCATTGTAAGTGGCGGACACACCGCACTTCTCAAAATCAAAGACTATGACAAATTTGATATGTTGGGTTCTACAACCGACGATGCTTTGGGGGAATGTTACGACAAGGTTGCAAAGTGTTTAGGTCTTGGCTATCCGGGTGGTGTCAAGATTGACAAAAGAGCCAAGGAAGGCAAAAATTCAATCAAGTTTATATCTCACGAAATTCTCCCTGGAACAAACGACTTTAGTTTTAGTGGTGTCAAAACTCAAATTATAAATTATGTTCACAAACTAAATCAAAATGGACAAGAAATTCCAGTAAACGATATTTGTGCATCTTTTCAAACTCAAGTAATTGACGAAGTTGTCAAAAAGAGTATTAATGTGGCTCTCAAAGACAAAAGTAAGACCCTGGTTGTGGGTGGCGGAGTTTCGGCAAATTCATATTTGAGAGAAAAACTCCAAGATGAAGCAAATTTGAGACATATTAAAGTATATTTTCCAAGCAATAGTTTGTCGGGAGACAATGGTGCAATGATTGCAAGTGAGGGTTATTTTCAGCTAATATCCGGCAAGGGGCTGGCAGGTTTGGATTTGACACCCGCTCCAAATATAAATCTTAAATGGGAAAGACGCAGAGAAAAAAACATTTAATTTTGAATAGTGATTTTAAATATAAAAGTCAATTGTAAGAAAAACTCAAATTAAAATCAATTTCAAGTAAAAAATCAATTTCAAGTAAAAATAAAGCGAAAACAAAAAAAGATAAATCAATAAATTTATCTTTTTTTTGTCAATTGTTATTTTGTAAAAAAACAATATATCAAACATATTTATGTTAATTAAAAAATTTTGTATGGCTGAGTGCTTTAAATATTGTATCGCATTAGTGCCAAACCAAATTATTTATTTAAGAACAAAACACCTATGCAGTTTGGGCCACAGTGGCTAGAAATTGTGCCACCAGCAAGAGTATTGTGAATATATTTAAAGCCACGATTTTCTAGTTTTTCTGTTAGTATTTTTTCGGCTTCGGGCATTGGTGATGAGTGAGTAATGAATACATGCTCAAGAATTGGATTTGGATTGCTGTCTAACAAGTCATCAATATATTTATCAACTACTTTTGTCATATTTCCCATGTATTTTTTGCCAACAATCATTCTGCCATCGGACAAAATAATTTGTGGTTTAATTTTGAGAATATTTGCTCCAAGTAATGCAAGAGCCGAACATCTTCCGCCTTTGTGTAGATAGTTTAGTCTTTCAAGTACAAAACTCGCTTCAACTTTTGGAGTTAGTGCTTGAAGGGTTTCAAATATTTCTTTGGCATCTTTGCCTTCGTCTATTAAATCCTTGCCTTTGATTGCAAGCAATGCAATTCCTGTTGACAAAGATTTGCTATCTACAACATAAACATTTTCCATTTCTTTGGCAACCATGCAGGCATTGTTGTATGCACTGCTAATAAGAGAACTCAAAGACACATGAACAATTGCATCATAATCTTTTTTGAGATTTTCAAAGTGAGTTTTGAATTGGTCAGGACTTACAGCCGACGTTTTTGGAAGTTTTTTGGATTTGTCTACAAACTCAAAAATTTCCTTTGAAACTCCAAAATGGTCTTCAATGAGTTCGTCACCTAGATTTATAGTAAATGGTGTAGTCTTAATATTATATTTGTCAAGTAGTTCTTTTGGTAAATCAATTGTGCTTTCGGCAGATATAACAATTTTCATATTTTTCTCCTAATTCTAAAATTATTTTTTATATTTAATTTGTTTTTGTTAATTCAAAACGGAATCAAAAAGTTCTTTATTTTAATTCCTTAATTATTCTATTAAAAAAAATAAAAAAATACACCCTAATTAAACAAAATGCAATTCTACTCCTAAATTTGTCAATTCTACTGAAAAAAATGCAACTCTCTTGACAAGAGAGTGCTGTTATTTAGTTGTTAATCTTGTAATTTTGTGTTAAAATGGTTATGAAAATATAAAAGGGTAATGATTATGACTAACGAAGATATTAAACATAATTTTTCGGAAAACTTAATTAAACTTAGAAAAGCCAAAAATTTAACACAACTACAACTCGCCGAAAAGCTTAATTATTCGGACAAGGCAATTTCCAAATGGGAAGTGGGAAGCGTTCTTCCTGATGTTGAGACGCTACAACATATTGCCGAATTTTTTGTCATAACTGTTAATGATTTGATATATGCAAAAAAGAAAAATGTTCTCAAAGAATTTTACAAAACACACTTGTTTATGACCCTTCTTGTAACTGTCAGCGTGTGGTTTGTGGCGACAATAATATTTTTTGTAATAGACAATGCAACTGCACTTTCTAGAACTTGGCTTACTTTTATTTACACTATCCCAGTTAATGCTATAGTTCTTACAATTTTCAGTGGGCTGTGGTTCAAAAAAATACATTTGTACTTATCCTTGACCGCGTTACTTTGGGGGATTATAGTTTGTATTTATCTCACTATCAACAATTACACTCTTTGGTTTATATTTGTAATTGGACTAATTGGTCAAGTGGTTTTGACTTGTGCAATGCCTTTCAAAAAACGAAATAAATAAAAAATTGGTTTTTGGAAAAATGGAGAAAAAATGAAAATTTTAGAAACAAATGATTGGAAATATAAAATTCCTTTTGATAATGTGACTTACAAAAATGTCAAAAGGTATAGCCTTATGCTTAATACTTACGAAAGAGAAATTATGAATAAACAAATTGATTTTTTCCGTAAGCATTTTTCTATCTTGCAGGTAATGGAACATTTTTCAAAACTCAAGACCAAATCGGACAAAGAGACTTTTATAAAGGCTGTTCTCAAAAGACAAAATAATATTTACTTTCTTCCAAATACACTCAAAAGTTATATGCTTAAAAAGGCAAGAACGGAGTTTTCGGAGTACAAAGCTTTTTTTGAAATATTAATAAACAAAGCACTTAATCAAAAAAAGACTAACATAATAGTTCCATTATATAAATCGGTTCTCTTGGATTTTTATCCAAATGTAATTAGACTCATAAACAAATATCGAAAGCAAAAAGAAATTCCAACTAGCAAAAAAATGCTTAAACCCGAGGCTATAGAGTATTACGCTAGAGATTTAATTCATGAGTTGCAATTTGACTATAAGTTATCTCAAGTTTATGGAAGAAGTTCAATTAGACGTAGTGTTCCAATTTCGATTGTTGATGATTATGGCTATGGTGAATGGATAAGCAAAAACGTAACTTATAATAACAATAGATTCTTTATTTATTCAAATCATCAAAGACTTACAGATGTTGAACTTAGACATATGGTTTACTTTAATGTCTATCCGGGATATGCACACTTTTATAATACCGTTGCTGATGATAAGACCAAAAATACTTGTTTTGACAACGGGGCTACACTAATTTTGAATGGCTGGGCGTTGTATGCTATGTGTCGTAACAAAAATACAGCATATTCTCAAAACTTCTTGATTGAAGGCACGAATATTGCTCATATGTTGCTTAAATCTAATTTGGAAAAGGCATATGAAAGCGTCTATGTATATTTACTTGGAAAATATCCAAAATCAAAGGCGATAGATTATATGCTAGACTACACTCAAAAACCGGGGCATTATTTGAGTTATGTTTTGGGAGAACTATCAATTGAAACCGCTTTTTCAAAAGGCTTTGCCAGCACTCCAATTGAATTTTTGAATAATCTTAAGCAAATTAATATAGGCGATTATATTTGTTTGTACTGTCCAAAGAAACAAAAGAAAATCGGAAAGAAAATAATTACTAGTAGAGTGGTGGATAAATTTTTTAAAGTATAACTAATGGATTTTAAACTTTTAAATTAAAAGTTTGTGCATATTAGATAATTTAATAAGTTTTTAAATATTAAGTAAAAAATAATGAATTAATAAGAAGATTTTTGTTACTCTTTTAATTCATTATTTTTTTTG
>ULTU01093532.1_pt1 | contig 11394 bp, 10 predicted proteins | sample 1957861 | NCBI WGS metagenome assembly ULTU01 (sample SAMEA4835742, study PRJEB28245) | human gut metagenome | biome: gut microbiome; material: fecal sample | place: Denmark | collected 2008
CTGTTGATGAACTTTTGGCACTTACAGGTAAAAAAGCGACTGAAGAAGTGGTAAATAATATCTTTTCTCGCTTTTGCGTCGGCAAATAAAAGGAGATAGGTATGGAATATCTTGCAGGAAGTTATGATGTAATAGTAATAGGTGCAGGCCACGCAGGAATTGAAGCTTGCCTTGCTTCTGCCCGCCTCGGCTGTAAAACCGCTGTGTTTACCATCAATCTTGATTGGGTTGGTAATATGCCGTGTAATCCGTCAATCGGCGGTACATCAAAGGGGCATCTTGTGCGTGAAATTGATGCGCTCGGCGGTGAAATGGGCAAAATGGCAGACAAATATACCTTGCAATCCCGTATGCTCAATCTCGGCAAAGGGCCGGCAGTTCATTCGCTTCGCGCTCAAATTGACAGGCGTGAATATTCACAGGGAATGAAGCATACTTTGGAGCTTGAAGATAACCTTGATATAAGGCAAGGTGAAATTGTTGACCTTTACCGTTTGCCTGACGGAAATTGGCAGGTGAAAACCAAGCTTGAAGCACTGTTTAATGCGAAAGCGGTAATTATAGCAACGGGTACTTTTCTTGGCGGCAGAGTTTACATAGGCGATGTTTCATACGAAAGCGGACCTGACGGAATGTTTCCTGCAACCGAGCTTTCAAAGGCACTTAAAAAACTTGATATTCCGCTTCGCAGGTTTAAAACCGGTACTCCGTCACGAGTTAACAGAAAGTCGATTGATTTTACTAATCTTGAAGAGCAGGACGGTGACGAAGAAACCGTACCTTTTAGCTTTGAAACAGAGGAAGCACCTAAAAATAAAGTGTGCTGCCACATAACATATTCAAATGAAAAAACAAAGCAGATAATTCTTGATAATCTTGACCGCAGCCCTATGTATTCAGGCAAAATTGAGGGCAAAGGGCCAAGGTATTGCCCGTCATTTGAAGATAAAATAGTCAGATTTAAAGATAAAGAAAGGCACCAGCTTTTTATTGAGCCTTGCGGCCTTGAAACTGAAGAAATGTACTTACAGGGCTTATCATCTTCCCTGCCGGAAGATGTGCAGCTTGCATTTATCCACACAATTCCGGGCCTTGAACACGCACAGGTAATGCGAACAGCTTATGCTATTGAATATGATTGTGTTGACCCGACTGCGCTAAATGCAACTTTGGAATTCAATTCAATTGCAGGCCTTTACGGTGCAGGGCAGTTTAACGGTTCAAGCGGATATGAGGAAGCGGCGGCGCAGGGCCTTGTGGCAGGTATAAATGCGGCACTTAAAATTAAAGGCGAAGAGCCTCTTATTTTAGACCGCGGCGGTTCATATATAGGAACTCTGATTGATGACCTTGTTACAAAAGGATGCACTGACCCATACAGAATGATGACGAGCAGAAGCGAATACCGCCTTGTACTCAGGCAGGATAATGCAGATGTGCGCCTAACCCCTATCGGCTACAAAATCGGCTTGATTTCGCAGGAAAGATATGATAAATTTATAAGTAAGGAAGAAATGGTACAAGCCGAGCGTGAAAGAATTGAGAATAAGAGCGTTCCGCTTAGCGATACTCTTCAAAAAATAATGGAAGATTGCGGCACCACCCCATTGGAGCGTGGCTGCAAAATGATTGAACTTTTAAAACGACCTCAAATTACATATAAAGCTTTAACCCCGGTTGATGATGACAGGCCTGATTTACCGCGTGCAGTATTCGAGCAGGTTGAAATTGCAGTGAAATACGAGGGCTATATTAAAAGGCAGGAACAGCAGATTAAAGAAATGCGCAGAATTGAATGTAAAAAAATCCCTGCCGATATTGATTATACCAAGCTTAAAGGGCTTAGGCTTGAGGCTGTTGAAAAATTATCAAAGATTAAACCTGAAAATCTGGGGCAGGCAAGCAGAATAAGTGGTGTTAACCCTGCCGATATTGCCGCCTTGAACATAATTTTGGAGACATTATGATTGATTATAATCTTTTGACAAGTGAAGCTGAAAAAATCGGTGTGAATCTCGGCGAATACGGGGCAGACAGATTTGATGTTTATGCTGAAAGACTTGTTCGCTGGAATGAGCATACCAACCTTACAGCTATTACCGAACCTGACGATATAGTGATTAAGCATTTTATTGACAGTTTATATCCAATGAAATATGTTGATTTCAAAGCAGGCTTAAGCCTTGCGGATGTCGGTACGGGGGCAGGATTTCCCGGTTTACCGCTTCTTATTGCAAACCCAAAACTTGAAGTTAATTTTATTGACAGTTCGGGAAAAAGAATAAATTTCATTAAGGATGTACTCAGCAACATAGGAATTATTGCCCAAACCGCGCACGAAAGAGCAGAAGACGCAGGCAAGAACCCGGATTACCGTGAGCAGTATGACTATGTAACGGCAAGGGCGGTTGCACCGCTTAATGTGCTGTGCGAATATTGCATACCTTTAGTTAAAGTCGGCGGTGTATTTGTTTCACTGAAAGGTGCAAACGGAATGGAGGAGCTTGAGGGTGCAAAAAACGCAATTGATGTGCTTGGCGGTGAAGTAATAACTGCTGAAAGCTACAAATTACCTAACGGTGACAGCAGAACTTTATTTGTGATTAAGAAAATATCGCAAACTCCGACAAAATATCCAAGAAAGCCCAAAAAAATAGATACTCGCCCACTCTAAAAAGATAATAATATGTCGAAATACAAGGATTTCTCACGATGAGAAATCCTTTATTTTTGCTAAACTATGTGGTATATTTATATCAAGGAGTGAGGGACTTGGAAGAAATAATTCAAATACCTACCGAAAAACTGTTGCCAAACCCCTACCAACCGAGAAAGCAATTTAAAAGTGAAGATATGCTTTCACTTGCAGATTCAATTAAAGAAAACGGAATACTTCAACCGCTTTTATGCAGACAGATAAATCACAGTGATTATTATGAGCTGATTGCCGGTGAACGCAGATTAAGAGGCGCGATACTTGCTAATTTGCAAACAGTACCATGTATAATAGTTGATTGCGAGTATGAGGACAGCGCAGTTTTTTCAATACTTGAAAATATACAGCGTGCCGACCTAAACTTTTTTGAAGAGGCACAGGCAATATCACATTTAATGAATACTTTTGGTATGACGCAACAGCAAATCAGTAAAAAGCTTGGTAAAAGCCAAAGTGCTCTTTCAAATAAGCTGAGATTGTTGCGGTTACCCGCCGATGTAAGATATTTTATTGATAAAGAGGGCTTGACCGAGCGTCACGCAAGGGCTTTGCTCAAAATTGACAATGAAAAAGATATGTGGACAACCCTGCGTGTCATTACTGAACGCCACTTAAATGTGGAGCAAACAGAAGCTTATATTGATTCTCTGACCAACAAAGAAATTAAACATAAGAAAAATGTAATAAAAGTATTTAAAGACATAAGGATTTTCGTTAATACGGTTAATAAGGCTATTGCCACTATGAAAGAAAGCGGTATAAATGCCGAATCGGATAAAACGGAAACTGACGAATATATTGAATTTAGGGTTAGAATACCTAAAGACGCTAAAATGCAGGACAAGACTGCATAATTAACTTCGCTTAAAACGGATAACATCCGTTTTAACATATTCTCCTCTTTTCATCACGCGGAAGAAACGGGCTTAATTGTCCGTTTCTTTTGCTTTTATATGATATTGACTTGTGTTTCATGTGAAACATCTATATATTGTGTAAAGATATATCGTTATACACAAATTTCAAAAAATAATTCTATTGTTTCACGTGAAACCACTTGCCTACTCCCCTATCTTGTAGTATAATCTTCGTACGGAGGTGAATGTATGGGCAAAACCGTATCTATATTCAACCAAAAAGGCGGAGTCGGCAAAACTACTACTTGTGTAAATTTTGCTGCCGCACTTGGACTTAAAGGCAAAAAGACGCTTCTTGTTGATTTAGACCCACAGGGCAATACTACAAGCGGTGTCGGAATAGATAAAACAGAAATTGAACAATCCACTTATGATATTTTAATCAATGATGTATCGGCTAAAGATATTTTGATTAAAACAGATTTTAAAAATTTATCAGTTTTACCTGCAAATATGAACCTTGCAGGCGCAGAACTTGAACTTGCAGAGGAAGAAAACAGATTTAAAGCACTTAAAAAGGCACTTGCCCCTCTTGTAATGGAATATGACTATATTATTATAGACTGTCCGCCAAGTTTGGGCTTGCTTTCACTTAATGCACTTACTGCTTCTGATACTCTTATAGTTCCTTTGCAGTGCGAATATTACGCGTTGGAAGGTTTGAGTCAGCTTTTAGGCACTGTCAGAACAGTAAAGCAACATTATAACGAACACTTGGAACTTGAAGGTGTGCTTTTCACAATGTATGATACTCGCCTTAAACTTAATTCGCAGGTAATAGAAGAAGTAAATCAGTACTTCCCTAACAAAGCTTATAAAACTACTATTCCGCGCAGTGTTAAGCTTGCAGAAGCTCCAAGCTTCGGTAAACCGATATTTTATTATGAAAAGTATTCAAAACCTGCTTTTGCTTACAAAAAGTTTGCAGATGAATTTTTGAAAAAACAATAATATTATGAAAAAACATATAAGTAAGCATAATAGATTGAGTTTTGTATTTAGTGCTATACCTATTATAATACATATAGTTCTTTACATAGTTTATAAGGTTAATACTGCTGATGATGATTTATCTGATTTTATTTCGAGTATGGGTGAATTTGTAATTATATTACCGATTGTGCTTTTATCATCCGGTGCGATATACTTTTTCTTTTTTGAAAAACGGTATACTCTTGCAGTTATTTCAAATACAGTCGGGCGAATAGCAGAACTTTGGTTTTATAAATCAATTATAGATTTCCCGTCAAAGTTTGGTATATCTGCCATTTGCCTTGAAATTGCTGAAATTGTGCTGTTTTTGGCAATATGTTTATGTGTAAAGCATATAAATACGACTGTAAACAATAATAATGTGAAATAATATAGCAAATAGGGTGTTGTAATGGATAATGAATATGATGATTATTATTTTTTCCGCAAATCACCAATAGTTTTACTCGTGGCTTCGTTAGTTTTTCAAATATTATTGGTTTTGGGTTTAGTTCTCAGCAGATGTTTTGCATTCGGTGATTTTGATATATCGCAAATGTTTGAAATTTACGATGAACTTAATTCTGTGGTTTGGGTGTTTATATTTATGACGGTTTACGAGTTTTTCTTATTAAAAAAATATGTAAATCGCGTTAAAACAGGTACATTCAGGCTTATAAATACAAGAATGTATGTGATTTTCATAGCGGTTCATCAAATTGTAATTGGCATATCAATGATAGAAGGTATGGGCAGTATAGGCGAAGGATTGTTTGAAATGTTGCCGTCACTTATTACTTATTGTATAACAGGTCCGGTGCTTCTCGCAATTCTTCTTGTAATAGGCTATCTAATAAGAAAACAGCCCAACTACCGTAAAAATGAAACCGTAAATTTGCACCGTGCAAGCAGAAAACTTGCTTCAATATTAGTTGTATTTGTATTTGCGGTTATGGGTATTTGTATTTTATTGAGTGATTACATAAGCGAAGCATTTGATTTTTATTTTTTATACAGCACGAAAAATGAAATTGAAATATATCAAATCGAAAAAACTGTTTGGTATCTTATAAATTTTGTTTTTTTATTGAAATATTTATGTATGGGGCATGGTGTTGCACTTGCAATGAAATATGCAAAAAACAATGAGCCTACATTTTTAGCGCAAATAGGCAACGATACCCCGATTTATAAAAATAACAAACCTAAAGAGGAGGAATATGATGGCTAAAAAGCAATCCGGTTTGGGCAAAGGGCTTGGAGCTCTTATGCTTGAAAATTCGGTGGATGAAATGGTGGCAACAAATACTTTGCCGCTTAACGAAATTATGCCGAATAAGGAACAGCCGAGGAAGACATTTGATGAAGGCGCACTTCAGGAGCTTGCTGACAGCATTGTTCAACACGGTGTGCTTCAACCGCTTCTTGTCAGGCCGCTTGCATCGGGCGGATACCAGCTTGTAGCAGGTGAAAGGCGTTGGCGAGCATCGCGTATGGCAGGGCTTAAGGAAGTACCTGTTGTTGTAAAAGAACTTTCCGATGTGGAAACAATGGAAATTGCAATTATTGAAAACTTGCAAAGGGAAGACCTCAACCCGATTGAAGAAGCAGAGGGGTTGCAGGCACTTATTGACCGTTGCGGTTTCACGCAGGAGGAAGTTGCCACATCGGTGGGCAAATCCCGCCCGGCAATTGCAAATGCATTGCGACTTCTTAAATTACCGCCTGAAGTGCGTGAAATGACTAAAGCAGGCGAAATTTCCGCAGGTCATGCAAGGGCACTTTTGGCATTTGATAGCGAAGCGGCAATATATGAGGTTGCACAAAATATAGTTAAAAATAATTTAACTGTTCGTGATGTTGAGCGTTTAGCTAAAACAAGCGATAAGGCTTCTGCGTCTGCTCAAAGAAAGAATAAAAGGCGCGACAGCTTTTATGATGAAGTTGAGCTTACACTTACAGAAGTGCTTGGCAGAAAAGTAAAGGTATATAACGGCAGGGGAAAGGGAACGCTTGAAATAGAGTTTTACTCTGCCGATGATTTGAAAGAAATTGCAAATAAATTAGGAGAATAAAAAATGATTGACATTAAATTTTTAAGAGAAAATCCTGACATAGTAAAGGAAAATATTAAAAAGAAGTTTCAGGATAAGAAATTACCGCTTGTTGATGAAGTAATTGAACTTGATGAAAAGCGCAGAGAATCAATGGCAAAGGCCGATGAACTTCGTGCTAACAGAAACAAGCTTTCAAAGGAAATCGGCGCACTTATGGCACAGGGCAAAAAAGACGAAGCAATGGCTATCCGTGAAAAAGTTACTGCCCAGGCTAAAGAACTTGAAGAACTCGGCGCAAAAGAAAAGGAACTTAATGAAAAGGTTACATCTATTATGATGTCAATTCCTAATATTATTGAAGACAGCGTACCAATCGGTAAAGATGACAGCGAAAATGTTGAAGTTGAACGCTTTGGTGAGCCGGTTGTACCTGATTATGAAATTCCTTATCATACAGATATTATGGAAAGCTTTGACGGAATAGACCTTGAAGCTGCCGGCAGAGTTGCAGGCAACGGTTTTTATTATCTTATGGGGGATATTGCCCGCCTTCATTCAGCAGTAATCAGCTATGCAAGAGATTTTATGATTGACAGGGGATTCACATATGTAGTGCCTCCGTTTATGATTCGCTCAAATGTTGTAACAGGTGTTATGAGCTTTGAAGAAATGGATGCTATGATGTATAAAATCGAAGGTGAGGACCTTTATCTTATCGGAACAAGCGAACATTCAATGATAGGTAAATTTATTGATACTATCACACCTGAAGAAAAGCTTCCTCTTACACTTACTTCTTATTCACCTTGCTTCCGTAAAGAAAAGGGAGCGCACGGAATAGAAGAACGCGGTGTATACAGAATTCATCAGTTTGAAAAGCAGGAAATGGTTGTAGTTTGCAAGCCTGATGAATCAAAAATGTGGTTTGATAAACTTTGGCAAAATACAGTTGACCTTTTCAGAAGCTTGGATATTCCTGTTCGTACACTTGAATGTTGCTCGGGCGACCTTGCAGACCTTAAGGTAAAGAGTGTTGATGTTGAAGCTTGGTCACCAAGGCAGAAGAAGTATTTTGAAGTAGGTTCTTGCTCAAATCTTACTGATGCACAGGCACGCAGACTTAAAATCAGAATTAAGGGTGAAAACGGAAACTACCTTGCACATACACTTAATAATACAGTAGTTGCTCCGCCGAGAATGCTTATCGCTTTCCTTGAAAATAATCTTCAGGCAGACGGAAGCGTTCTTATTCCTGAAGCACTTCGTATGTATATGGGTGGCAAGGATAGAATAATTCCAAAGAAATAATGCAAATTTTATCAATTTCAATTGCAATAGTATTGCTTTTTGTGTTTATTGCGCCGATTTTTTCAGGCGTTCATAATCTCGGTATGGCAGCCGGTATATTATTAGGGCTTTGCTTTGGCGCAGAGGGTATATTTTATGATAAAATGAATTTTACAACTAAAAAATATACCGTGTTTGCGCTTTTTGCAATAAGCTTGGCACTTGTTTTGGCTTGCGCTTATGTAATGAGCTTTGGCAAAAATAATACTTCACACCAAAAAACAGTTGTTGTACTTGGGTGCAGGGTAAAGGGTGATGTACCAAGCGTTGCACTGCAAAAAAGGGCAGATGAAGCATACTTTTATTTACTGCAAAACCCAAACAGTATCGCTGTTTTAAGCGGTGGGCAGGGGAAAGATGAAAATATAAGCGAAGCTTTGTGCCTGAAAAAACTTTTGTGTGACAGGGGAATTGAAGCTAAAAGGCTTTATTGCGAAGAACTTTCCACCTCTACTGATGAAAATATCCGCTTTTCAAAGCAAATTATTGATGAAAACGGTTTTTGCAGTGATGTTGTAATCGTTACAAGCGAATATCATCAGTTCAGAGCGTGCAAAATTTGCGAAAAATATGGGCTTACCCCATATCAATTAAGTTCAAAAACACAGCCGATTCTTTTGCCTACTTTTCTTTTAAGGGAATTGATGGCAATAATAAATGAAATGTTGAAATAAAGTAAACAACAGCGTTGGATTTTTAATCCAACGCTGTTGTTTTATAGCATATTATAGATAGGCGATTGATAAATCGCCCCTACGCAAAATATAAATATTTTAAATTTTTAACAATCTCTCATATTCTTCATCGCTGATTTCAATTACACCGCCGTGTTTGAACCCGTAAGGGAAAGAAAAAAGTTGATTAACTTGATGAAAATGTGCGTCGCCTGCTTTTTCGCTTATAAAGGGAACATATCCCATTTTTTCTTTTTCACAGCCGAAGAAATCAAGCATTAAGCACCATTTTCCGTCGGGGAGGATATATGTAGTTGCTGCCTCGTGTGAGCCGGGGCGGTAAAGGGTTGCCATATAATTTTGAAAATCATAATCGTGTTGCCATTTTCCAAAAAGCGAATTTGATGTGGCGTGCATATTCATAAGAGGCTCGGCTGAAGTTTTGTAAAACAGGTGGTATATATCGCCGATTTTAACTAAATGCGAGTCAAACACACCGCACGCCTTTTCAAAGAAAAGTTTGGGCATTGTGAAATTTTCAAAATCTTTTGTTTTGGTGTAATATATTGCCATTTTTTGATAACCGTCGGCTTTAACCGTGGCGCTGAAGTGAATTATATATTCATCATCATCTTCGTTATAAAAAATTTCAGGCGCCCAAAGGCATCCGAAATCGTCACGCCCGAAGTATTTAAGTTCCTGCGGGGAAAAATGAATTAAATCATCACTTTTCCAAAAGGATATGCATTTACTTGCGTTTGACGATATGTCGCCCCAATCAACATTGTGGTTTTCATCCATTCTGTTAACTATGCAAAGGTCGGTGGCAATTATCACAAATGAATTATCTTTTAATCTGATAATATCAATATCACGGCAACCTTTTTCGCCCTTGTCACAGGTGATTACGGGTTTGCCTGAATTAACGGCGGTGTAATCATATCCGTTTTTGCTTACTGCAAAATACACCTGCTCCCCGTCAACAGTTAATTTTTCCCTAAAATGTGCAAATAAATATGGCATAAATTCTCCTTGATTTTTAACAATGCGTGTATGCAAAGCTTTTTGATTTTATGATTATTTTTTACTCAACAGTCACAACTTTTGCAAGGTTTCGCGGTTTATCAACATCAAGCCCCTTATCGCTTGAAACATAGTAGGCAAGAAGTTGAAGCGCAACAACACTTGGCACGGCGGTAAAATCATCATCAATTTCCGGCAATACAAAATCACAGCTAATATCTTTTGTAACAAGTGATTTTTTTGCGAAAGTAATAACCTCCGCCTTGCGTGACATTACTTCCTTGATGTTTGAAATTTGCTTTGCCGCCAAATATCTTTGAGTCATTAAGGCAATTACGGGCGTACCTTTGCTTATAAGCGCAATTGTTCCGTGCTTAAGCTCGCCTGAAGCAAATGCTTCCGAATGAATATATGATATTTCTTTTAGCTTTAAAGAAGCTTCAAGAAGTGACGGATAGTCAAATCCTCGTCCTATCATAAAAGTATGCTCGCTTGCAAGCAGCTTTTTTGCAAGCAGGTGAATTTCATCTTTTCTTGCAATTATGTTTTCAACTGCATCGGGCAGTTTTGCAAGCTCATCAATAAATTTGGTTACACCCTCATAATTCAGCTTCTTTTTAGTATAAGCCATTCTTGCAGTGAGTAAATAAAAAATTGCAACTTGGGTAGTGTATGCTTTTGTTGAAGCAACCGCAATTTCAGGCCCTGCCTGTGTGTAAATCACATAATCGCTTTGCATTGCGATTGATGAGCCTTTTACATTAACTATTGCAAGGCTTTTTGCTCCCTTTTTTTGAGCATATTTTAAAGCTTCAAGCGTATCAATTGTTTCACCGCTTTGTGAAACGCAAATAACCAAAGTGCTTTTGTTAATAATAGGGTTTGAATATATAAATTCACTTGCCATATAAACATTTACGGGTATTTCGCAAATGTTTTCAATAAGATGCTTGCCTATTAACCCTGCGTGCATAGCTGTGCCACAGGCAATCACTGTAATATCGGTGCAGTTTTCAAACAGCTCATCACTGATTTTATCCTCGCTTAAATCAGGCAGTGAATTTTTTATTCGTGAGTTAATTGTTTTTCGCAAACCATCAGGCTGTTCGCATATTTCCTTTTCCATATAAAACGGAAAGCCGCCCTTTGTACCGGCGTTTATATCCCAATCAAGTTTTAATATTTCAGGGCAAACGCTGTTGCCTGCAAAATCTTTTATTTCAATGTCGTCACGCGTGATTTTTGCTATTGTCATTTCCGGCAGTACAAAGTAATTTTCGCTGTATTGCCCTATTGCAATAATGTCCGACGCGATAAGTGAGCCTTTTTCACTTTTGCAGCAAACAATCGGGCTTACATTTCGTGTTGCATAAATTTTATCGCCCTCACCGTCAAAAATAATTGCAAGCGCAAAAGTGCCTTGTAACATTTTTACACTTTCAATTATTGCTTTTTCGCAGTTTTTATATTTTTTATATTGCCTGTCAATCAAAACTGCTATTATTTCACTGTCGGTTTCGCTTTTTAATTCGTTTTCAACTCCCAGGCTGTCACGCAACGCTTCGTAGTTTTCAATAATTCCGTTATGAACAAGCGTTACTTTTCCGTATTTGTGAGGGTGTGAATTGCTGTCACTTACTTTTCCGTGGGTTGCCCAGCGTGTATGTCCGATTCCTACCGAGCCTGTA
>ULTU01042815.1_pt1 | contig 11364 bp, 5 predicted proteins | sample 1957861 | NCBI WGS metagenome assembly ULTU01 (sample SAMEA4835742, study PRJEB28245) | human gut metagenome | biome: gut microbiome; material: fecal sample | place: Denmark | collected 2008
GGCCTACGTGCGGGCGTCGAGGAGTTTTTCAAGACCGGTGCGGGCTTCGGTACGAAACTCTACGAGACGCTCTTTTCCTGGGCTTCCGGCGTCATCGGACGGCTGCCGGATGCGGTCCTGTTTGCGGTGACGGCGATTTTGTCCAGCTTTATGCTCTCCGGCGAACTGCCCGCCATCCGCAGCTGGCTGCGCCGCGCGGTGCGGCCCGCGTGGTTGGAAAAATTGCAGACGCTCGGCGGACATGTGCGCGCGACGCTCGGCGGCTGGCTTCGGGCGCAGCTGAAGCTGATGGGCATTACATTTTTGATTCTGAACGCAGGGCTTTTGCTGCTGCGGGTGCGCTATCCGGTGCTGGCAGCGCTGGTCATCACGCTGGTCGATGCGCTGCCGGTGTTCGGTACGGGCACGATTCTGATTCCATGGGCGCTGGCGCTGTTTCTGCGCGGCGAGACGAAAACCGGCATTGGCCTTGTCATTCTGTATGGAGCCGCAGCCCTCAGCCGGCAGGCGCTTGAGCCGCGTCTGGTCGGAAAGCAGGTGGGGCTGAACCCGGTTCTGACGCTGCTGGCGCTTTACACGGGCTACCGGCTGCTGGGCGTGGGCGGGATGATCGTGTTTCCCATCGCGGCCATGCTCTTCAAGCAGATCTGGGATCATTCCGGCCTGCAGCCGGAGGGATAGTGGCGCGGGACTTGCGCGCTGTGCCGCGGCACGGTATAATAGCGCCGAAGGAGGCGGTGCGCATGGTTTTGGAACAGACGGCCGCGCGGCAGGCAAAGCTGCTGTCGCTCCTGCGGCGGGAATTCGGCTTGTCTGCCGGACTGGTCAAGCGGCTCAAATGGCAGAACGCGCTGTTTGTAAACGACGCGCCCGCGCATACCGATGCGCCGGTCATGCCCGGCGACCGGGTGCGCGTCGTGCTGGAGGAGCGGACGGAGGGCTTTGAGCCGGAGCCACTGCCGCTTTCCATCCTTTATGAAGATGAATGCTTTCTCGCTGTGGACAAGCCATCTGGAATGCTGGTGCATCCGTCGCCGCAGAAAAACAGCGGGACGCTGGCAAACGGCGTGCTGTATCACCTGCTGGCGCACGGCGAGGCCTCCGGCGTCCATCCCGTGACGCGGCTCGACCGGGACACGTTCGGCGTGGTGATTTTGGCGAAAAACGCGAATATCCACGACCGGTTCTGCCGGATGCTGCGCGAGCGGCAGCTGGAGAAGACCTATCTTGCTTCGGTTTTCGGCCAGCCGCCGCAGGCGGAAGGGCAGATCGACCTGCCGGTCTATAAGATCGGCGGCGGGAATCTCATCCGTATTGTGGACGAGCGGGGCCAGAAGGCGCTGACGCAGTACCGCGTGCTGGAACGGGCGGAAAAAACAGCACTTCTGGAACTGCACCCTCTGACGGGCCGCACGCATCAGCTGCGGCTGCACTGCATGGCCTCCGGTTTCCCCATCTTAGGCGACCCGCAGTATACAAGCCCGGAATCGACGGCGTATTCCGCTGCCCACGGACTGTTCACGCAGCAGCTGTGTGCCGCAAGGCTCGTTTTCCCGCACCCCATGACGGGGGAGCGGATGGAAATTTTGTCGAGGCAGGCAGTTTTCTTTCCGAAAGACTAGGCAAGCGCCATGCTTTTCTGATATAATGTATAATATTAAAAGCATAGGAGACGCTGCATGGAGAAAAAGAACGCAGTCTATACCATCACAGAAGATCAGTCGCCGGAGGAAGCCCGGCGGGAGCATGTTATGCTCGTTGTGCGCAATCTGGCGGCGGGCGCGGCAGCTGTTTTGTTTCTGGCCTCGTTTGCGCTGGCGGATATCCACAAACTGCTGCGCGCAGCGGCGTATTTTCTCGGCGCGGGCGCGTATTTTGCTGAGATCCTCGTCCTGACGGACGGCTTCCGGCGCGAAGTCCCGCAGAAGGAACTCTTCATGGCATACTGCTTCGGCCCCTTGTACATCTTACTTGGCCTGAGTTATCTGCTCGAAGCATGACCGCATAGCCGGCAGAACCCCTCCGACCCGGCGTACCGCCGCGCCGCCTCCCTGAAAGGGGAGGCTTTTTTCTGGGATGAAAAATTTTTCTTCAAACGCGCGCAACCTTCGCGGAAATTTTGCGTGTGGAAAAGAGAAATACAGCGGCGGACGCGGCGCGGCCCACAATATCTTGTGGCGGATGTTACGTCTACCTCGCAACATGGGGCGAAAGGGGATGAAATGCTTGGAAAAACAGCCATTTTCGTAAAAATTGGTTGCATTTTTTAATTTTTATGGTAAACTGATTACATAAAAATCTGCGGCTGCAACAGGCCGCAAATTGAAAGAGGTGCACTTATGAAGCGTACATTTGGAAGATTCATGAGCCTGCTGCTGGTCCTCGCCATGGTGTTGGCGATGGTGCCTGCGGCATTGGCTGCAAATCAGGCGTACAGCGTCGAGCCGAACTCGACGATTACGATCAAGACGTCAATCATCAAAGAAGGCTCTGTCAGCTGGAGTTCCAGTGATACAAGTGTTGCGACAGTCGCAGCTGTCAGCGGCAGCACAACAGAGGCAACTGTGACCGGCGTAAAGGCCAGCAATACAGCTGTCCGGATCACGGCCACCGGCAAGGTAAATGGTCGTGATTATTCGGAGTATTTCACGGTTTATGTGCGGGACGCATATACCCTTACGCTGGCGCTCAGCAACAGCAATATCAACGGCACGGTTGCCCTGAATCAGGGCGACACCAGAACGCTCACCGCGACTGTCACGGTCGGCAGCAGCGGCGGTGTGACCGCAGGCAATCTGGCAAACTGCAAGGTGTATTTCACCAGCGATAACGAAAGCGTCATTAAAGTTAACCCTGCCAGCGCGACGGTCACACCAAGCACAGTCGGCAACTATACGACCTATAAGGTCGAGGCGACTGTCACGGCGGCTGGTGTCGGCGGCGCAACGCTGACGGCGCAGGTCTATTACAAGAGCGATGACGGTATGAAGCCGTCCACGTCTGCGGCTGCAACGAAGCAGATCGGCTTCAGGGTCAGCGGCGCAGCAACGGTCACGGTCACACTGCCGGACGCGCAGAAGACGCTTTCGCTGGAAGCGATGGGCACGAGCGGCACGCTTCAGCCGAAGGTGTCCGGCTATTCCGGCACGGCGCAGCCGAAGCTGCTGTATTTGTATGACAGCGAGGACAACAGTCTGTATGTCCGACCCAACACCGCTACGACTTCTGCAACGGTGGAGCCGTACAAGGCTTGCGACGCGACGAACATCTATATCTGCATTGCAAGCTACAATGCTGGCAAGACATATAAGGATGCCGAGGAAGGAAAACTTGTTGGTTCTTATGCTGTCTGCACGGTCAGCATCAAGAATAAGGGTATGTCTGTTACAGCGCTCGAAGTCATGAACAGCGAGAGCGTGACGTATAACGGGAAGACTTCCCGTCTGCAAACACTGCTGGACAACGGCACGATGGTCTTCGGCCTGCAGGACAGCTATTACAAGCCCGCTGTGGTTTCCCCGATGATCCGCGGTACACTCGAAGTGACCGCGCGCATCAAGGCGCCCGATTCGCTGCTTAATAGCGAGACAGATCGGAGAAATGCGTATTCTCGCATCGAGTGGACGAGTTCCGCACCTGCTGTTGCAAAGGTAAAGACTACTTCGTCTGACGATCAGAAGGCGGTTGCAACGATTGAGGCTGTCGCACCCGGTACGGCGACGATCACCGCGAAGGTCGATGGCAATGTAACGGCGACCTATTCCGTCACGGTTTATCAGGGCCGCGCATACCGGATTACGGAAGAGCCGAGCATCGGTGAGACGGTTGGCAGAATGACGGACGCTGAACTCAAGAGCATGTTTGAGCAGGAATCGGCCAAGGTCGAGATCCAGACCAGCATTTACGCGGATGAGACGGCAATTTATGAACTGCCGGTCAAGAACGCAAGTGTTGTGACGAATACCGATGGCAGCAAGCAGTTCAAATACACGCTCGATGGCCTCAAAACGGCTACAAAGGAATTCTTCTACAACAGAAATGACCTTGCGGACGCAGGCGTTACGACAACCGGGAAAGTGACTTTCTCCGACATTTCCTTTACGGAGCAGCCTGCAAACGCGGCGTACAAGCTTACCGATACCTTTGCTGATCTGGCTATGACGGCGTCGGTTTCGACGGGTACGATCAAATCCGTGGTCTGGTACATGAACAGCGACCAGTCAAACGGTGCAGACCGTGCAATCTATACCGATCCTGCGTCCAAGACCAGCCCCATGCGTTCGGTCCTGAGCAATATCAAGCAGTATATCACCGGCACGGGTACTTATGTGTTCTACTGCCGCGTCACGACGAGCGACGGCAAGTACGCGGAAACCCGCAAGGCAAGCATCACCATCACCGGTGAGAACCACATTGAGATCACCTTCAAACCGACTGCGGTAAAGGCCGGCGAGACGTTCACCATCACCGGCGTGCCGCAGGAGTATGTCAACGGAAAGCTGACCAACGTGACCGGCAAGACCTATACGATCACATGGACCTCGAGCGACGAGAATATTGTCAAGCTTTCCAGCAAAATCAGCACCAACAGCAGCCCCGCCGTCACCGCGACGGCCAAGGCTGGCGGTCAGGTCACCATCAAGGCTGAGACGACCATCGGCGCGAAGAAGTATGCCGCTGAAAAGGTGTTCACCGTCACGGTTCCCGAGGCGGCCAACGTTGCGCTGACGCTCGGCGAGAACGACACCTATGTCCTGCTCGACGGCAGCAAGATCGCCGCGGCAGTTAAGGGCGCAGCCAAGACTACGCCCAGCACCTTCACCTTTGAGTCTCCGGCAAATGGCACGCTCTACACCACGAGCGCCATGTCCAGCACGGTCAGCACGACGACGAAGTACTCTTCCAGCGAAGTCAGCAAGATGGTCTACCGTCCGACGAGAACCACCGGCACGCATACGATCAAGTACGCCGCCTATGACGGCAGCGCCCAGATCGCAACCGGCACGATCATCGTCATGACCAGCGCAAGCACGGTTGAATACCACATTTCTGCCAATGAAAAGCAGCAGATGTCCGTCAGCGACTTCCAGCGCGTCTACGGCTCCGGCCTGAGCACCGTGACCTTCGGCTCGAACACCGATACCCGCGGCGCTCTGTACAAGGGCAGCACGACCAGTTCCGGCAAGGTCGGCAGCGAGTCCTACAGCGTCTCGACCGGCTCGAACCTGCTGAAGAACGTCTACTTCATCGCGGGCAGCACCACGTCGAAGTACACCGTGACCATCCCCTTCACGGCAAGCGGCTCGTCCGGCCAGATGAACGGCCAGCTTGTGGTCTATGTCAACGACACCCACACGCTGAACTCCACCGGCGCGTCCTTCCGCTCCATGGGCATTGCAAACGAACTCACGCCGGATAACGCCACCGGCAGCACCTACATCACCATTGACCGCATCGTCGGCGGTAAGCTTTACTCCGCCTACACCAGCATCAAGAACTGCACCGCGCTGACCAGCAAGGATCTCGGCAGCACGAAGTTCTACTTTACCGGCTCCAACAGCCTGGACAGCCTCTATGTCCTGCCGCTGGCCGACAGCAGGAGTGTCGAAATCTCCTATACCATCGACGGCAGCACGAAGGGCACCCTGTCCTTCTCGGTCAACCAGCAGACGGCTTCCAACCAGTTCACCGATGTGAGCGGTTCTTACAAGTGGGCAGCCAACTCGGTCGATTTCATGTACATGAACGACATCATCAAGGGCAACAACACCAAGAACCCGAAACTCTTCGGGCCGGGCGCCAAGATGACCCGCGCCATGCTCGTCACGGTTCTCTACCGCGCGGCAGGCGAACCCTCTGTTACCGGTATCACCAACAAGTTCACCGACAACAAGCAGGGCAAGTATTACTACAACGCGGTTCTCTGGGCCTCCAACAAGGGCATTGTCAACGGCGCGACCGCCACGACCTTTGACCCGGATGGCAACATCACCCGTGAGCAGATCGCAGCCATCCTGTACCGCTACGCGGGCAGCCCGTCCGTGACCGGTTCTCTGAGCGGCTACTCCGATCAGGCGCAGGTCAGTTCCTTCGCCGTCACGGCGATGCAGTGGGCCGTCGGCAGCGGCATCATCACCGGCGTCACCTCCGGCGGCAAGACGACCCTCTCCGCAAAGGGCAACGCCACCCGCGCTCAGGTCGCCGTCATGCTCCACCGCTTCCTCACCTTTGAATAATTCCAGATTTAAAACCGCCCCCGGTTCACAAAGCCGGGGGCGGTTTTCTGCGTGCGCACAAAAAGGGGGCATGCTGCAGCAGAAGCTTGTAGCATGCCCCTTGATTATTATTTTGCGTTGATGACCAGTTCGCCGTGCTGTACGTCGCAGACCAGCGTCTGGCCGGGCAGCACGTCGCCGCGCAGGATGCGCTGGGCAAGAAGTGTTTCGACCGTGTGCTGCAGATACCGGCGCAGCGGTCTTGCGCCGAACTGCGGGTCATAGGCTGCGTCAATGACGAACGACTTTGCCGCCGGAGTCAACTCGCATTTAAGCTGCTTGTCGGCAAGGCGCTTGTTGAGCGCCGCGATCTGCAAGTCGATAATGCCGGTGATATTCTCCTTCGACAGCGGCTTATAGAACACAATCTCGTCCAGCCGGTTGAGGAACTCCGGGCGGAAATTGCGGCGCAGAAGCGTCTGCACCTCGTTTTTCGCATCCTCAGAGATCTCGCCCTCCGGCGTGATGCCGTCCAGAATGGCCTGCGAACCGAGATTCGAGGTCAGAATGATGATGGTGTTCTTGAAGTCCACCGTGCGGCCCTGCGAGTCGGTGATACGACCGTCGTCGAGCACCTGCAGCAGAATGTTGAACACGTCCGGGTGCGCTTTTTCGATCTCGTCAAACAGAATGACGGAATACGGTCTGCGGCGCACGGCTTCGGTCAGCTGGCCGCCCTCCTCGTAGCCCACATATCCGGGAGGCGCACCGATCAGACGCGACACGGAGAATTTCTCCATATACTCCGACATATCGATCCGCACCAGATTCTTTTCATCGTCAAACAGCGCCTCTGCCAGCGTCTTGGCCAGTTCTGTCTTGCCAACGCCGGTAGGGCCAAGGAACAGGAACGAGCCGAGCGGCCGGTTCGGGTCCTGAATGCCTGCTCTGCTTCTCTGGATAGCCTCAGAGACGACGCGCACGGCCTCATCCTGGCCGACAACACGCTTGTGCAGCGTATCTTCGAGATGCAGCAGCTTGTCGCGTTCGCCCTCCATCAGTCTTGCGGTCGGGATACCCGTCCAGCGCTCGATGATCTTGGCAATTTCCTCCTCCGTGACCTTGTTGCGGAGCAAACTCGTCTCCTTGCTGCTTTGCGCCAGTTTTTCCTCCTGCTCCAGCTGCTTTTTCGCTTCGGGCAGATCGCCGTACTTCAGCTTCGCGGCCTTTTCGAGATCGTAACTCTGTTCGGCAGATTCAATATCGCGGTTGATCTGCTCGATGCGTTCGCGCAGCTGCTGCACGCGGCCGATTGCGTTCTTCTCGTTTTCCCATTTGGCTTTCATGGAGTTGAACGTTTCGCGCTGTTCGGCCAGTTCCTTTTGCAGTTCCGTCAGCCGCGCCTTGGAAAGTTCATCGTCCTCGTTTTTGAGCGCTGCTTCCTCAATCTGCATCTGGATGATCTTGCGGTTGATGACATCCAGTTCGGTCGGCATGGAGTCCATTTCCGTTCGGATCATGGCGCAGGCCTCGTCAATGAGGTCAATGGCCTTGTCAGGCAGGAAACGGTCGGTGATATAGCGGTTCGAGAGCGTTGCGGCGGCAATGATTGCATTGTCTGTGATCTTGACGCCATGGAAGACCTCATAGCGGGATTCCAGACCACGCAGGATGGCAATGGTATCCTCGACGGTCGGTTCCTGCACCAGAACGGTCTGGAACCGGCGCTCGAGCGCGGGATCCTTTTCGATATACTGGCGGTATTCGTCCAGCGTGGTTGCGCCGATGCAGTGCAGTTCACCGCGCGCGAGCATCGGCTTTAGCAGATTGCCCGCGTCCATGGAGCCCTCGGTCTTGCCCGCACCGACAATGGTATGCAGTTCATCGATAAACAGGATGATACGCCCTTCGGACTTTTTGACCTCGGCCAGCACGGCCTTCAGACGTTCCTCAAATTCGCCGCGGTACTTTGCGCCCGCAATCAATGCGCCCATGTCGAGTGAAAAGATCGTCTTGTCCTGCAGGGACTTCGGAACCTCGTTTGCGACAATGCGCTGTGCAAGCCCCTCGACGATGGCCGTCTTACCGACGCCCGGTTCGCCGATCAGCACAGGGTTGTTCTTCGTCTTACGGGACAAAATGCGGATGACGTTTCGGATTTCATCGTCACGGCCGATGACCGGATCCATTTTCTGTTCCCGCGCGCGCTTGACCAGATCCGTACCGTATTTGGCAAGCGCCTCATAGGTATCCTCCGGCGTGTCGGACGTTACGCGCTGATTGCCGCGCACCGACTGCAGTGCCTGCAGACAGGCCTCCTTCGTGATCTGGTACGGACAGAACAGATTTTTCAGCGTTGCATCCGCATTTTCAATCAGGGACAAAAACAGATGCTCGACGGAGACATATTCGTCCTTCATCTGCTTTGCGATGTCTTCCGCGCTGTTCAGCGCCGTATCAACGGCACGCGCAACATAATATTTATCTGCCTCACGGCCCGAGCCGGTCACGCGCGGGAGTTTTCCTAACTCTGCATCGACCGCAGCCTCAAAGCTTTCGAGCGTGATACCCATCTTTTTCAGCAGCTGCGGCACAAGGCCGTTCTCCTGCCTCAAAAGTGCGGCCAGCAGATGGATTTGCTCAATCTGCTGGTTCTGATTTTCAATGGTCAGTTTCTGGGCGGCCTGAATGGCCTCCAGAGATTTCTGTGTATAGTTTTGTGCGTTCATAGTTCACACCTCTTCTTCCAACGTTAGCACTCTATACATGTGAGTGCTAATTCACTTTGGCTTCATCATAGACCTGTGCCCGGATTTTGTCAAGAGGATAAGGGGATAAAAATTATGATATTTTTGTAAACATTTGATCGAAAAAAGTTTTTTCGGATTTAATAGTTATTTAAAAACTTGCCGCTAAGTTTTTTAATAAACCCTTGCTATTATAATCATGCAAGAAGCGATATACACTTTTTCATTTTCCCCTCATATTGATAAAGAATCCCCCGCAGACAAGCCGGTCACTTGTTTGCGGGGTTTCTTTTATATTCCAAAGCAATGACGATTTCTTTCGGTTTTCTCAACGCCCACTAATTCTTCTGGATTAAGAATTATGCGTTACCCTTCAGAATTTCCAGCGCCTGCTTTGTGTCGCAGTCGAACAGTTCGTGTTCTCCTGCCTCGACGAGCAGCAGCGCATCTTCGTGCCGCCGAATGACGGATGAGCCGCCGCGGTCTGCCTCCAGTGCACACAGTTCCGGGAAAAACCGCGACGGAAACAGGCACGGGTTGCCGCGCTTTCCGTTGTGCGCTGCGGCGGTAATGCAGTTCGGGTGTTCCTGCCATGCGTCCACAATGCGTCGTACCGTTCCGGCCTGCAGCAGCGGCTGGTCGGCGACCATGTACAAGATTCCGGCACAGTCCGCCATCGCCCGTGTGCCGAGGCGAATGGTGCGGCTGATGCCGTCCTCTGGCCGGTCGTTCAGAATGGCATCGAAGCCCGCTTGCGAAGCCTCTTCCAGAAGCGAGGGATACTGCGAAACGACCGTGACGCGGACAAATACGCCCGCCGGGATCGCCTCAAGTGCCCGCGAGAACAGGCTTTGCCCGTCAAAGCGCGCGGTCAACTTGTTTTCTCCAAAACGGGAAGCATTTCCGGCCGCCATGAGCAGGCAGCCGATGGGAGGCGCAGAGAATGCAGCCATATTGTGTACTCCTTTAGGAACCGCTGATACCCGCAGACGATGGAATCAGCGATTCTTTGTGATTTTCTACAAAACAGTATAGCTATTTTTGCATATTTGCGCAAGAATCATACGATTTTTTCGACATTCACGAAAAAATTCGTTATTCAAAAAGTAGGATAATGCTTTTGCTTTCTCTTCAAATCCGGATATGCTACAATAAAAACAAATAAAAGTGGAAAAATGGCGGATTTCATGCGCAGACGCGTAAAATCCGCCTATAACCCGGCAAATGGAGGTAATCGAATGAACATCGTAGGCAGAAGCGAGGTTCGTGTTGACGCCTTTGACAAGGCGACCGGCCGGACGAAATACTATGATGATCTGGCCCCAAAGGATGCGCTGATTGTCAGAGTCAAGCATTCGACCATTGCACACGGCTTCGTCAAGTCGGTTGACATCAGCAAGGCCGAGAAAATTCCCGGCGTTGTCAAGATCCTGACCTGCTTTGATGTGCCGGACATCCCGTTCCCCACGGCCGGCCACCCGTGGTCAATGGATCCGTCTCATCAGGATATTGCCGACCGGCACCTGCTGAACCAGCATGTGCGCTATTATGGCGATGATGTGTGCGCTGTTATCGCCGAGGATGAGGTTGCGGCTATGCAGGCCGTACGCGCCATTGAGGTCGAATACGAGGAATTGCCGTTCGTGCTCGACGTGCAGAAGGCCATGGAGCCCGGCGCGCCGCAGCTGCACGAGACGTTCCCCAACAACATTCTCAAGCATACGACCGCCTCGGCGGGCAATTATGCCGAAGCGATCAAAGAACCGGGCCTGATCAAAGTCGAGGGCTGGTACGAAACGCCTACCGTACAGCACTGCCACATTGAAAACCACGGCTGCTTCTGCTACGCGGAAAACGGTCGTCTGGTCGTGACGAGTTCCACGCAGATCCCGCACATCATCCGCCGTGTCGTCGGACAGGCGCTGGGCCGTCCGTGGGGCGACATCCGCGTCGTCAAGCCGTACATCGGCGGCGGCTTCGGCAACAAGCAGGACGCGCTCTATGAGCCGCTGTGCGCATGGTGCTGCACGCAGGTCGGCGGCCGCTGCGTCAAGCTTGACTGCTCACGCGAAGAGACGTTTGTCTCCAACCGCGTCCGCCATGCCATCCGCACGCACATCATCTCCTGGCTGCGCAAGGACGGCACCATCGCCGCCAAGAAGGTCGAGTGCTTCTCCAACCAGGGCTCCTACGCCTCCCACGGCCATTCGATTGTCGCCAAGGCGCTCGGCTCCTTTAACCAGCACTATCCCTGCCCCAACTTTGAGGGCGATGCCTATACTGTTTTCACCAACCGCCCGGCGGCGGGCGCCATGCGCGGCTATGGCATGCCGCAGGCGTCGTTCGCGGATGAGTCCCACGCAGAGCAGTGCGCAGAGGCTGTCGGCATGACGCCGCTGGCC
>ULTU01053094.1_pt1 | contig 11358 bp, 8 predicted proteins | sample 1957861 | NCBI WGS metagenome assembly ULTU01 (sample SAMEA4835742, study PRJEB28245) | human gut metagenome | biome: gut microbiome; material: fecal sample | place: Denmark | collected 2008
GCGATACCCGGTGCGGTTATTCTGCAACAGTTTGAGAATCCTTCCAATGCCAAGGCCCATGAACATACTACGGGAGAAGAAATCTGGCTGGACACGGATGGTAAAGTAGCCGTTTTTGTTGCTGGTGTGGGCACGGGCGGTACGGTCTGCGGAGTGGCTCGTACTTTGAAAAAACATAATCCGGATGTTTATGTGGCAGCTGTAGAACCGGCATCCTCTCCGGTTTTGGAAGGAGGGGAAGACGCACCACATCGCATCCAGGGAATTGGAGCCAATTTTATTCCTTCTATTTATGATGCTTCTGTAGTAGACGAGGTAATTCCGGTACCTGATGACGAGGCTATTCGTGGAGGACGCGAGCTGGCTTCTACGGAAGGCTTGTTGGCCGGTATCTCATCCGGTGCGGCGGTATATGCGGCACGATTACTGGCAGAACGCCCGGAATTCGCGGGTCAAATGATTGTTGTCTTATTGCCTGATACGGGAGAACGATATTTGTCAACAGAATTGTTTGCTTTCGACACCTATCCTTTGGAATAAATACTGAACTGTTATGAAGAATCTTATTCTTTCTTTCATCTTGTGTGGAGCTACGATGTTCCCGGTCTTTTCGCAAACCTATCAGGAACTGGGCGAACGTGCGGTTGTGGCTACGGAGCAGGACAGCTTGGCACTGGCGGAGAAATTGATTGAGCAAGCTTTGAAAATGGAACCCGCCAATCCTCATAATGCTTTGTTGTTTTCCAATTTGGGAACGATACAGCGTCGTCAGCACCGGTATGAACAAGCACTCGAATCGTATACTTTGGCATTGAACATTGCTCCGCGTGCAGTTCCCGTCTTGATGAATCGTGCCACTCTTTATTTTGAATTAGGGAAGGATGACTTGGCCCGGATTGACTATTCTTTGGTGCTGGATATAGAAAGTGATAATCAGGAAGCTTTGCTGATGCGTGCCTATATCTATATGAGGCAGCGCAACTATAATTTTGCAAAGTCTGATTATGAACGTTTGTTGAAACTTGCTCCTCAGAGCTACAATGGCCGTCTTGGGTTGGCTACATTGGAGCAAAAAGAGGGCAAATATGAAGCGGCACTTTCTATATTGAATGCTATGATTGCAGAAGAAGGAGAGGAGACTGCCCGACTGACTACTCAGCAATATGCTGTGCTTTATGTGGCACGTGCGGGTGTTGAACAGGATATGAAACATGCAGACTTGGCTATGATAGATTTGGAGGAGGCTATCAAGCTGGACTCTTCGCAGACGGAGGCTTATCTGATGCGAGGACAAATTTACCTTTCACAAAAGAAAAAGGATTTGGCAAAACGTGATTTTGAAAAAGCGATTTCGCTTGGTGTGCCGCAAGGTGACCTCAGGGATTTGCTGTTGCAGTGTAAATAATATTCAACTATATTTCCGTATCAATTCAATGAAAAACTTTCCATATTTTTTCTTCTTATACTCACCGATGCCGCTGATGTTTCCAAATTCTTCTATGGTAGTGGGGCGGGAGGTACTGAGCAGGTGGAGCACTTTGTCGGACAGTACGATATAGGCTGGAAGTGCTTCCTGATCGGCAAGGCGTTTGCGAAGAGAACGGAGTGCCTCAAAAAGTTCCTCGCTTTCTACATTGGGTAGTCCTAATGGTAATTCTTTGGTTGGAATAGTTGCTTTACGTTTGCGCCCTTTTGTGGCTTGTACTGCTTCTTCACGGCGGATGGTCACAAGCTGGGCATGCGCTCTGCCAAATAGGACATCTGTTCCGCTTTGGGTAATTTTCAGATGGTTGTTTTCATTGTAGGCTATTTCAAAATAGCCAAGTTGCAACATCTGTAGCAGGTAATCGTGCCAATCTCTGGCGGGTATTTCACGTCCGGCTCCAAAGGTTTTCAGGCGGTGATAGCCTCTTTCTGTAACTTCAGGACTCATACTTCCTTTGAGGATATCCACCAAAATACCGGTTCCTATCTGTTGTCCGGAACGTGCGATGGCGCTAAGTGCCTTTTGTACGATTATCGTACCGTCAAAGCGTTCGGGAGGATTCTTGCAAACATCACAGTTCCCACAGTCGCTGGTTGTATTTTCACCGAAATAGCTTAACAAAATACGGCGGCGGCAGATGTCTGATTCTGCATATTGCTGCATACGTTGCAGCTTTTCCAGGTTGATACTTTGCTGCCCGCTTTCTGTTGCAAATTTTGTAAGCAGAATAAGGTCGGCCAATGAATAGAACAAAAGGGTGTCGCTGGGCAGCCCGTCTCGTCCGGCACGTCCTATTTCCTGATAGAAACTTTCAATGCTTTTAGGTAAATTGTAATGAATTATCCAGCGCACATTGCTTTTGTCAATTCCCATTCCAAAAGCGATGGTGGCACATATCACTTGCACACGGTCGTTGATGAAGTCATTTTGTGCTTCGTCTCTTCGTGCCGGAGACAGCCCTGCATGATAGACTGCCGATCTTATTCCTTGTTTTTGAAGCATTTGTGCCACTGCTTCTGCTTTGTTGCGACTCATGCAGTAAATGATGCCGCTTTCTCCGGGATGACGGGCGATGAAATCAAGGATAGCCTTACTTTTTTCCTTCTGTTGATAGCCTCTTTTTACAGCGAGGCTCAGGTTGGGACGGTCGAAAGATGAAATGAAAATTTTAGGGTGGTTGAGGTGCAGTTGTTTAATAATATCTTCACGGGTTATTTTGTCTGCTGTGGCGGTAAGTGCAATGATGGGAACTTGTGGAAACAGTTGGTGAAGGATGCCCATCTGTGTATATTCAGGACGGAAATCATGCCCCCATTGTGAGATGCAATGAGCTTCATCGATGGCGAACAGAGAGATGTGCATGTCTCTCAACAGATAGTTGGCTTCCGCTAATAATTTTTCAGGAGATATATATAGCAGCTTTAGCTTGCCTTCCATGCATGCACGTCGTAGAAAAGCATTTTCTGTTTCATCGTTATTGCTGTTCAGTGCCCCGGCTGCGATGCCGTTTGCACTGAGCGTTTCCACTTGGTCCTTCATCAAAGAAATAAGCGGAGAAACCACTACGGCCGTGCCTTCACTCAATAGGGCGGGGAGTTGATAGCAGATGGATTTCCCGCCTCCAGTCGGCATCAACACCAATGCGTCTTTACGGTTCAGCAGGTGGCGTATGATGTCTTCCTGCAAAGGGCGGAAACTGTCGTAACCGAAGTATGTCTTGAGTGTTTGTAGCATAATCTGGCAGTATGAATTTCTTCTTGCAAAGGTACACTAATTATTGTATATATTACAAATGGAGGTTCATCAAGATTTTGTATCATGTGGATTTCTGTGAAAGGTTAAAGTTTCTTATTAATAACTGGAATGGCCTACTTTTCAACCTTTTTCATTGTTTACTTATCAAAAATACATATGGGAAAAGTTGTGTATTAGAAAAAAATGTCAGACTTTTGTAAAGTCTAAGGGCTAATCCTTTTGACTTCCCGATTTTAAACAACCCTAACCAGTTAATTCAATGAGTGATTTAGAAAACAAGGCCCAGGAAGAAGGAGCGAAGAAACGTCCTTATAACCTGCGCGAAAAGAAAGAAAAGGATGCTGCTTACCGTTCTTTGATAAGGCCGGAATTGGCAGATGAATTGTATGACAAGATATTGAATATTGTTGTTGTACAAAAGAAGTACAGAGATGCTGATTATTCTGCTAAGGATTTGGCAAAAGAATTGCAGACTAATACCCGCTATCTGTCCGCAGTAGTGAATTCACGCTTCGGCATGAACTATTCTTGCTTGCTGAACGAATATAGAGTGAAAGAAGCACAGCATTTGTTGACAGATAAAAGATATGCTGACAAGAATGTAGAAGAGATCAGTACAATGGTTGGCTTTGCAAACCGTCAGTCTTTTTATGCAGCTTTCTATAAAAATGTCGGTGAAACTCCTAACGGATATCGTAAAAGACACGTAGAAAAAGAGGCTAAGAAAAAATAATTCCACATGGCCGAACGAATAAAGAGGAAATATTCCGGAGCAATTGTTTCGGGGTACTTCCTTTTCTTCTTTTTAAATGCCAATCTATATACTCCCGACACATGAAGAAACAACTGATTTCTATGGTGACTGCCCTTTCTCTATTGACGGCTTGTGGCGGAAATCCGAAAATAACTGCTGAGGCAGAAAAATTTGATTATACAGTGGAACAATTTGCAGATTTACAGATTTTACGCTATCGCGTACCAGGTTTTGAGGATTTGTCTCTCAAACAGAAAGAATTGGTTTATTATTTGACGGAAGCGGCTTTGCAGGGCAGAGATATTCTTTTCGATCAAAACGGGAAGTATAATCTGACTATTCGTCGGATGCTGGAAGCTGTTTATGTCGGTTATAAAGGGGATAAAAGCACTCCCGATTTCAAGGCTATGGAAGTGTATCTGAAGCGAGTATGGTTTTCCAATGGCATTCATCATCATTATGGTAGCGAAAAGTTTGTGCCGGGCTTTACTCCCGAATTCTTCAAGCAGGCTGTGCAGAGTGTGGATGCCGCTACACTGCCACTTGCCGAAGGGCAGAGTGTGGAACAGCTGTGCGAGGAAGTATTCCCCGTTATTTTTGACCCTAAAGTGATGACGAAGCGGGTGAACCAGGCCGCCGGTGAAGATTTGGTATTGACTTCCGCATGCAATTATTACGATGGAGTGACACAGCAGGAAGCTGAAGATTTTTATAATGCTTTGAAGAATCCGGAAGATGAAACTCCCGTTTCCTATGGTTTGAACAGCCGTTTGGTAAAAGTGGATGGCAAGGTTCAGGAGAAGGTTTGGAAAGTGGGCGGACTATATGGCCAGGCACTTGAAAAGATTGTTTACTGGCTGAAGAAGGCAGAGGGAGTTGCCGAGACTCCCGAACAGAAAGCTGTAATTGCCAAATTGGTGGAATTTTATGAAACCGGTGACTTGAAGACATTCGATGAATATGCCATTTTGTGGGTGAAGGATTTGAACTCACGTATTGATTTTGTGAATGGATTTACCGAAAGTTATGGCGATCCGCTCGGCATGAAAGCAAGCTGGGAATCTCTGGTGAATTTTAAGGATTTGGAAGCTACCCGTCGTACAGAGTTGATTAGCAGTAATGCACAGTGGTTTGAGGATCATTCTCCGGTAGACAGCCAATTTAAGAAAGAGAAAGTGAAAGGCGTATCTGCCAAGGTGATTACGGCTGCCATTCTGGCGGGTGACTTATATCCTGCAACTGCTATCGGCATCAACCTGCCCAATGCGAACTGGATACGCAGCCATCATGGTTCGAAGTCTGTTACGATTGGCAATATTACGGACGCTTACAACAAGGCTGCTCATGGCAATGGGTTCAATGAGGAATTCGTGTACAGCGATGCAGAGCTCCAATTGATTGATAAGTATGCGGATGTAACAGACGAACTGCATACTGATTTGCACGAATGCTTGGGACATGGCTCCGGTAAACTGCTGCCGGGTGTGGATCCTGATGCGTTGAAGGCGTATGGCTCTACTATCGAGGAAGCACGTGCCGACTTGTTCGGGCTTTATTACGTGGCCGATCCGAAGCTGGTGGAACTGGGGCTTACTCCGAGTACAGATGCTTATAAGGCTCAATACTATACCTATCTGATGAACGGTTTGATGACACAGCTTGTACGTATAGAGCCGGGTAACAACGTAGAGGAAGCTCACATGCGCAACCGTCAACTCATTGCGCGTTGGGTATACGAGAAAGGTGCGGCAGAAAAGGTTGTGGAATTGGTGAAGAAGGATGGAAAGACATATGTCGTAATCAATGATTATGAAAAGGTGCGTGAGCTATTTGGTGAGTTACTTGCCGAAATACAGCGTATTAAGTCTACCGGTGACTATGCCGGTGCTCATGATTTGGTGGAAGCCTATGCCGTGAAAGTCGATCCCGTTTTGCATGCCGAAGTACTGGAACGTTACAAGAGGTTGAACCTTGCGCCATACAAAGGTTTCATCAATCCGAAATATGAGGCAGTGACGGATACAAACGGTAATATTACAGATGTAACAGTGACTTATGATGAAGGTTATGCAGAACAGATGTTGCGTTATAGCAAGGATTATTCAACATTGCCTTCCGTCAATAATTGATGATATATGATAGATGATTCTAAAGAACGACTGCATCAGCAGTTGAAAGATATAAAGACACAGCTTCGTCTCTCCATGAATGGGGCTGTGTCCCAGAGTATGCGTGAGAAAGGTTTGGTATATAAGCTGAACTTTGGTGTGGAGCTTCCCCGTATCAAGAGTATTGCTGCCGGTTACGAAAAGGACCACGCACTGGCGCAGGCTTTGTGGAAAGAAGATATTAGGGAGTGTAAAATACTGGCGGGACTTTTACAGCCGGTAGAGAGCTTTCTGCCTGAGATAGCTGATATCTGGGTAGAAGATATTCGCAATATCGAGATCGCAGAGTTCACCAGCATGAATTTATTCCAGCATCTGCCTTATGCACCTGCCAAGTCTTTTCATTGGATTGCAAGCGAGGATGAATATACGCAGGTTTGCGGTTTCCTCACCATTGCCCGTCTGTTGATGAAAAAGGGCGACATGAACGAACGGGTTGAGAATGAGTTCCTTGATCAGGCGATAACGGCTTTTTTGTCGGGTTCCTACCATATCCGCAATGCTGCCATGACTGCCATCCGCCGCTTTATGCAGCAAAATGAGGAAAATTCTTTTCAGGTTTGCCGCAGGGTGGAAGGCATGGACAACTCTTCTTCCGATGCTGAACAATTACTATATAATCTTGTAAAAGAGGAGATTTGTTGAATTGATCCTAAAGTTATAGAGTGCTAATGCGATAAGGGAATATTCCCCTTATCGCAATTTTTATCCCTTTCTCGTTTGCTTTCCACAAAAAAGGATTAACTTTGTTGGCTGTAAAACTGCGCCGTCAAATGGAAAGTCAGAATGTGAAAGATACAGTTAGGCAGATATTCACTGAATATCTGAATGCGAACGGGCATCGTAAGACTCCCGAACGTTATGCTATCCTTGATACCATTTACTCCATAGACGGTCATTTTGACATTGACACGCTCTATTCACTGATGGCTGACCAAGAGAATTTCCGCGTCAGCCGTGCAACGCTTTACAACACCATTATTTTGCTTATAAATGCTCGTTTGGTCATCAAGCATCAATTTGGCAACTCTTCCCAGTATGAAAAGTCTTATAATCGTGATACGCATCATCACCAGATATGCACTCAGTGTGGGAAGGTGACCGAGTTTCAGAACGAGGAGTTGCAGCATGCCATCGAGAACACCAGATTGAGCCGCTTTAACCTTACGCACTATTCCTTATATATGTATGGGTTGTGCAGCAAGTGTGACCGAGCCAATAAACGGAAGAAAAAGAATAATAACCATAAAAAAGAAAAATGAAAGTAGACGTATTATTAGGATTACAATGGGGCGACGAAGGCAAGGGCAAAGTCGTTGATGTGTTAACTCCGAGATACGATGTCGTGGCTCGTTTCCAGGGAGGACCGAATGCCGGACATACACTCGAGTTTGAAGGACAAAAGTATGTGCTCCGTTCCATCCCATCTGGAATATTCCAGGGTGACAAGGTGAATATCATCGGTAACGGTGTAGTGCTCGATCCGGCTCTTTTTAAGGCAGAAGCTGAGGCTTTGGAAGCATCCGGCCATAACTTGAAGGACCGCTTGCACATTTCCAAGAAAGCGCACCTCATTCTGCCGACTCACCGCATATTGGATGCTGCATACGAGGCCGCCAAAGGAGATGCAAAGGTTGGAACTACCGGAAAAGGTATCGGACCGACTTATACGGATAAAATCAGCCGTAACGGTGTGCGTGTAGGTGACATTCTGCATGGCTTTGACAAGAAGTACGCAGCAGCCAAAGCTCGTCACGAACAGATATTGAAGGGACTGAATTATGAGTATGACCTTACGGAAATGGAGAAGGCATGGTTCGAAGGCATCGAATACTTGAAACAATTCCAGTTGGTGGACAGCGAACATGAGATGAATAGCTTGCTGGCTGCCGGTAAGTCTGTATTGTGTGAGGGTGCGCAGGGAACAATGCTGGACATTGATTTCGGCTCTTATCCGTTTGTTACTTCTTCCAATACGGTGTGTGCAGGTGCTTGTACCGGTCTGGGTATTGCTCCCAATAAGATCGGTGAAGTATATGGTATTTTCAAGGCTTACTGTACGCGCGTAGGTGCCGGCCCGTTCCCGACAGAACTGTTCGACAAAACCGGTGATCAGATTTGCACGCTGGGGCATGAGTTTGGTTCCGTGACAGGACGCAAGCGCCGTTGTGGCTGGATTGACTTGGTGGCACTGAAGTATGCCATTATGGTAGACGGCGTTACCAAATTGATTATGATGAAGAGTGACGTGCTCGATTCTTTTGAAACCATCAAGGCTTGTGTAGCTTACAAGATAGATGGTGAGGAGATTGATTACTTCCCATTCGATATTAATGAAACCATTGAACCGGTTTACGTAGAGTTGCCCGGTTGGCAGACGGATATGACCAAGATGCAGAGTGAAGATGAGTTCCCGGAAGAATTTAATGCATACTTGTCATTCCTGGAAGAACAGCTTGGTGTGCCCATCAAGATTGTTTCCTTAGGTCCAGACCGTGAGCAGACCATCGAACGGTATACAGAGGAATAATAAAACAGACTGATAACCTTAGGCACGGATTACACGGATTTCGCGGCTTCATCTGAAGAACCGTGGGTGTCCGGATAATCCGTGCCTTTTTTATTTATTGCCATGAAGACACGTCTTTTGTATTTTTTGTTACTGTGCTTTTTTGCGCCCTCCGCGAAGTCGCAGACTTATCAACCGACGGAGGAGAATCTGAAATCCCGTCAGGAGTTCCGGGACAATCGTTTTGGTATCTTCCTGCATTGGGGGATATACAGCATGTTGGCTACCGGAGAATGGACCATGACCAACAAGAACTTGAATTATAAGGAGTATGCCAAACTGGCGGGTGGCTTTTACCCTTCCAAGTTCGATGCGGCTAAATGGGTGTCGGCCATCAAAGTATCCGGTGCAAAGTATATCTGCTTCACATCCCGGCATCACGACGGCTTTTCCATGTTCCATACGCGCTTTTCCGATTATAATATAGTGGATGCCACTCCTTTCAAACGGGATATTCTGAAAGAATTGGCAGACGAGTGCCACAAGCAGGGAATTCGTCTGCATCTCTACTATTCGCATATCGACTGGTTTCGTGAAGATGCTCCGTGGGGACGTACCGGACGTGGAACGGGACGTCCGAATCCGAAGGGCGACTGGAGCAGTTACTATAAGTTTATGAACAACCAGTTGACCGAGTTGCTTACCAATTATGGAAAGATAGGTGCCATCTGGTTTGATGGTTGGTGGGACCAGGATCAGAATCCCGATTTTGACTGGCAACTGCCCGGACAATATGCCATGATACACCGTCTGCAACCGGCTTGCCTGGTTGGGAACAACCATCATCAAGTGCCGTTTGCCGGCGAGGATATCCAGATATTTGAACGCGACTTGCCGGGTGAGAACCGTGCGGGGCTTTCCGGTCAGGATATCAGTGCCTTGCCTCTTGAGACCTGTGAAACGATGAACGGCATGTGGGGATACAAGATTACAGATCAGGACTATAAATCGACCAAAACACTGATACACTATCTGGTGAAGGCTGCCGGAAAGGATGCCAATCTGCTGATGAATATCGGCCCTCGGCCGGACGGTGAGTTGCCTGCTGTTGCATTGGAGCGTCTGGCAGAAGTGGGAGAATGGATGAAGGTATACGGTGAAACCATCTATGGAACCCGGGGTGGCTGCATTGCTCCGCATCCTTGGGGAGTCACTACGCAAAGAGGAAATAAATTGTATGTGCATATCCTCGAATTGCAGGATAAGGCTCTCTTTCTACCGTTGGAAGGCAAGAAAGTGAAGAAAGCCATCAGTTATGTCGACCGCCTCCCGGTGAAGTTTCGTAAGAGTGAAGGCGGGGTGATACTTTATTTGCCGGAGGTTCCGATGGATGTTGACAAGGTGATAGAAGTAGAGATTGAAGAATAAATCTGAACAGGCTCTTAATTCTTCCTAAAAGATAAAGGAAGCGCTGGCATTGCTCACCGTTTCCTTTTATTTTTGGCAGACTATTTGTTGTTCAATAAGAAACGACTGATTTATTCACAATTTAAAGAAAGAAAATTATGGGAACAGGAATGATAGGAATACAATGGATTATTTTTATCGGTATTGCCGTCGTCAGTTGGCTGGTACAGATAAATCTTCAGAACAAGTTCAAGAAATACTCTAAAATCCCCACCGGTAATGGAATGACCGGAGCAGACGTTGCCTTGAAGATGCTGCACGACAATGGCATTTACGATGTGACCGTGACGCATACTCCCGGACATCTGACCGACCATTATAATCCTGCCAATAAGACAGTAAACCTGAGTGAGAGTGTTTATAGCAGTAACAGTATAATGGCTGCTGCCGTTGCAGCCCATGAATGTGGCCACGCCGTGCAGCATGCGCGTGCATATGCTCCGTTGACAATGCGTAGCAAGTTGGTACCGGTTGTCTCTTTTGCTTCACAGTGGATGACGTGGCTGTTGCTGGCAGGTATCTTGATGCTGAATTCTTTTCCACAACTGTTGTTGGCGGGTATTATATTGTTTGCATTGACGACTTTGTTCAGCTTTATCACCTTGCCGGTAGAAATCAATGCAAGTAAGCGCGCATTGGTGTGGCTTAGCAATTCCGGTATTACAAATTCGTATAACCATGCACAAGCCGAAGATGCGCTCCGTTCGGCTGCCTATACTTATGTAGTGGCTGCCCTTAGTTCACTGGCTACGCTGATTTATTATATCATGATATTCTTGGGGCGTAGAGATTAAACATGTGATGCAATTATAAGTAAATGTACCAAAATTCAGGCAGGTATATTATTCTGTCATGCAGAACGTAGTGAAGCATCTATTCTTTTACTCACAAAGAAAGTTGATTCTTCGTTTCGCTTCGCTTGCATGGCAGAGCAAAATGATCGCGGATTTTAGTCTCAACACACCCTCGCTTTAGATAGATGTTCTGTTTCTGACGCACGGGCTATCCCTTCTTTTATTCGTGATAAGGTGATGCCTGCGGATAGTCTTTTATTACTCCTTTGGGGTGTTTCCGTTGCTTTTATTCGGCAATAATGGCACAAAGGTGAACATTCTCTTTTCTTAATAAAGAAAATACTGTAACTTTGTCGTCCGATTTTTAAAGTAATTGAACTGATTATGGCAGCAAAACCAAGTATTCCGAAAGGAACCCGTGACTT
>ULTU01024921.1_pt1 | contig 11341 bp, 9 predicted proteins | sample 1957861 | NCBI WGS metagenome assembly ULTU01 (sample SAMEA4835742, study PRJEB28245) | human gut metagenome | biome: gut microbiome; material: fecal sample | place: Denmark | collected 2008
TGCGATTATAAGGACTTTGCGGGATTTGGGGGTTCACATAAACGAAATCAAGGAGCACATGGACAATCGCTCTCCCGAAGCGCTTATCGAGCTTCTCGAATCAAAGAAAAAGGAGATTGACCAGAAAATCGAAAGCCTGAAATGGTCACGCATATACATCAACAAGAAAATTGAAGAAACCCGAAGCGGAATTCTTGCACCGGTTGATGAAATCATATTTGAAAACGCAGAGGATCAGTTCTATGTAATCACGGATTATGAAGGAATCGACGACGAGAAGAACATTATGGAGGCTGTTGGGGAACATTTTGCGTTTTGCCAGAGGATGAACCTGTACAGTGCCTATCCGATAGGTGCCCTGATTCCCCGTGATTCGGTCAGCGAAGATGCCTATAAATACAGCCAGTTTTATTCCGTCATCGAACCTTCCGAAATCAGTAAGCATCAGTCCGAAGAACTTACGCTTGTGAAAGGCGGCAGGCTGCTTGCCATTTACGACAATCACGGCTATGCCAATGTCCTTGAAAACTGCAAAAAACTCATTGATTATGCCGCAAAAAACAATCTAACCCTCGGTGACAAATTCTACGAGGACGTTATCCTTGATGATTTGTCAACCGAAGGTTACTATAATTATCTTGTCAAGTTGTCAATCCATGTGGACGGTTAAACATCGCTCCGGTCAACATACTTCGTATGCAGAAGCTGATGTGCCCGCATGCCGCCGGCAAATCCCAGGTATTCTTTGTACAGTTTCTTAATTGCAGGATTGTTGTGAGCCTTGCGCACGAATTTTTCACGGTCGCCGTGATAAAGTGCCTGGGCTCTTTTTTCTTTGAAATTAATCCAATTGCGTACATCGGAAACCTGCAGCGGCTGCCCTCCACCGTTGATGCACCCGCCCGGGCAGGCCATGATTTCGATGAAATCGAATTTTTCCCCGGCTTTGACGCGCTCGATGAGCTTTCTTGCATTGCCGAGTCCGTGTGCCACTGCCGCCCGAATCTTCAAATCAAGAATTTCCACTTCGGCAATCTTTATTCCGTCTTCGATTCCGCGCACCTGTACATAGTCGATGGCATCGGAACTTGTTCCGTTGAGGATATCGCACACCGTCCGGAGTGCAGCTTCCATAACGCCGCCCGTAGTTCCGAATATGAGGCCGGCACCGGTTGAAAAGCCGAGCGGGTCGTCAAACTGCCCCTCGCCGAGGGCATTAAACTCGATACCCAGCGATTTAATCATTCTGGCGAGCTCTCTGGTTGTAATTACATGATCAACATCCGAAAGTCCGTTCACGGAAAGTTCCGGGCGTTTTGCCTCGAACTTCTTTGCCGTGCAAGGCATGACGGAAACAACCACTATTTTGGCCGGATTGATTCCGTTCTTTTCCGCAAAATAACTCTTGATTACAGCTCCCATCATCTGCTGCGGGGATTTGCAAGTAGAAAGGTTCGGGATCATTTCCGGGTAATTGTGTTCGCAGAACTTAATCCAGCCCGGCGAGCAGGAAGTTATGAGCGGAAGCACTCCGCCGCCTCTGATTCTGTCGATAAGCTCGGTGCCCTCTTCCATGATGGTGAGGTCGGCTGCCGTATCAGTGTCAAATACCTTGTCAAAGCCCACCATGCGGAGTGCGGAAACCATCTTGCCCGTCACATCGGTTCCGATCGGATTTCCGAATTCTTCACCCAGTGCTGCTCTCACTGCAGGTGCTGTCTGAACAACGACATACTTGTCGGGATCGTAAATCGCATCCCATACCTCGTCAATGCTTCTGTGCTCCTGCAGCGCACCGGTCGGGCATACATTGATGCACTGACCACAGTTTACGCAGATTGTATTATCAAGACTGCGGTTTTCCGGGGTGCCTATAATCGTGTTGAATCCCCTGTTTATCGCGTTTATCGCTCCGACCGTCTGGATATCATTGCAAATGCTCACGCATCTTCTGCAAAGCACGCAGCGGTTCGGGTCCCTCTGAATCGAAATTCCGTCATCGATTGCAAGCGGAAGGTCAACCGTAAGCGGCTCCTGATAGCTCCTGTAATTTTCAAAGTTTGCATCCAGTGTATCCGCAAGGTTCTGCAGTTCGCAGGAATTGGTTCTTGTGCAGCTCTGACATCTTGCAGGGTGGTTGGAAAGAATCAGTTCCAGGTTCTTCTTGCGGATTTTCATAATCTCCGGTGTATGCGTTTTTACCTTCATTCCGTCCTTTACCGGATATACGCATGCAGCCTGAAGGCTTCTTACGCCCTCCACTTCCACCAGACACATTCTGCAGCATCCGATTTCGCTCACATCTTTCAGGAAGCAGAGGGTCGGAATATGAATATTTATTTCTTTTGCAGCTTCAAGAACCGTATAGCTGCCCGGCACATATACCTGAATGCCGTCAATTGTAACATGTACTTTACTCATTTTCGGCCTCCTCCTTAAGCGTTTTTCATGATGGATTTGAACGGACATCTTGCCATGCAGACACCGCACTTGATACATTTATCCTGATCGATAACATAGGCCTGTTCCTTGCTTCCGCTGATTGCACCCACAGGGCAGTTCTTCGCACAGATTCCGCAGCGTTTGCAGAGCTCGTCGGCGATGATAAAGCGAAGCATCGAAATACATACGCCTGCCGGACATTTCTTGTCCCTTACATGGGCGATGTACTCATCCTTAAAGTATTTCATCGTGGAAAGAATCGGGTTCGGTGCCGACTGCCCCAGTCCGCAAAGCGATGCACGTTTGACCGTGTTTGCCATGCTCTCGAGTTCATCGAGGTCTTCCATTGAACCTTTTCCTTCCGTAATTCTTGTCAAAATTTCAAGCATTCGCTTGGTTCCGATTCTGCACGGAGGACATTTTCCGCAGGATTCGTCCACCGTGAATTCAAGGAAAAACTTTGCGATGTCGACCATGCACGTATCTTCGTCCATGACGATCATTCCGCCCGAGCCCATCATGGAACCCAGCTGCGTCAGCGAATCATAATCAAGCGATGTATCAAGATATTCTGCCGGAATACATCCGCCGGAAGGACCGCCTGTCTGTGCGGCTTTGAATTTTTTTCCTCCCGGAATGCCTCCGCCGATATCGTAAATCACTTCACGGAGTGTCGTTCCCATTGGGATTTCAACCAGCCCGGAATTGTTAATCTTGCCTCCGAGCGCGAATACCTTGGTACCGGTTGACCTTTCGGTTCCGATGCCTCTGAACCAGTCCGCCCCGTTTATGATGATCTGCGGGATGTTCGCAAAAGTTTCTACATTATTAAGCACCGTTGGCTTGCCAAAGAGCCCTTTCTCTGCCGATGAAGGTGGTTTCGGTCTCGGCTCGCCTCGGTTTCCCTCGATGGAAATCATAAGTGCCGTGGATTCTCCGCACACGAAAGCACCTGCACCCAGACGAATCTCAAGTCGGAACGAAAAACCTTTTCCTAAGATATTATCACCAAGCAGCCCGTATTCTTCTGCTTGTGCAATTGCTTTTTTGAGTCTTTTCACCGCTGTCGGATATTCCGCACGAACATAGATGTATCCCTCGTGTGCACCGATGGCGTATGCAGTGATAATCATGGCTTCGATTACGGAGTGTGGGTCGTCTTCCAGAATGGATCTGTCCATAAAAGCTCCCGGGTCGCCTTCGTCGGCGTTACAGCACACAATCTTGTCGGGTACCATCTGCTTTGCCGCAGCCTCCCACTTTCTGCCTGCCTGGAATCCGCCGCCGCCTCTGCCTCGGATTCCTGATTTCTTTACAATATCAATTACATCCTCAGGCTCCATGCCGTTGAGAACTTTAATGAGCGCAGCATAACCACCAGCTGCAATATATTCGTCTATGTTTTCAGGGTCGATGCGGCCGCAGTTCTTGAGTGCGATTCTCTGCTGCTTGGAGAAAAACGCCTTTTCGTTCTTGGAAACAAGTCGTTCGACAGGTTTTCCTCTTTTAATATGACTTTCCCATATTTCTTCAACATCTTCGGGCTGTACCTTCGCATACATGATGTTTTCCGGCTGGATCACAATAATCGGACCATCGGAGCAAAGTCCGAAACATCCGGTTCTGACCGCACACACCTCTTCGCCCATTCCGTCACGCTCTGCAAGTTCCCGGAATTTTTCGAGCAGCCTTCCCGAGCCGGACGAATGGCAGCCCGCACCGCCGCATGTCATTATATGAATTCTCGCCCCCGCAAAATCGGTCATTCCGAATCTTGCTCCGATTTCGTTCAGCGTGTTTTCGCGTATTTTTTCAATCTCAGCAATGGTTTTCACAGACATTTATTTCACCTCCATCGCTTCATATTTATCGATTATGCCGTCGATGTCCTCAGGCACAAGTTTCCCGTACACTTCCTCGTTTATCGTCACGACAGGTGCAAGGCTGCATGCCCCGATGCAGCGGCAGGAATCCAAGGAAAAAAGCCCGTCATCCGTACACTCCCCGACGTCTATGGAAAGTCTCTCTTTAAGCTTATCCAAAATTTCTGCGGCACCTTTTACGTAACACGCCGTTCCCAGGCATACGCTTATCCGGTACTTGCCCTTTGGGGTAAGCGAAAACTGGGAGTAAAAGGTTACTACTCCGTACACTTTGGCAACCGGAATATCCAGCCCGTCGGCAATTATTTTCTGCACCTCAAAAGGCAGATAGCCATACAGTTCCTGAGCCTCATGCAGCACAGGAATCAAAGCTCCCGGCGTATCTTTGTATTTGGCAATGATTTTTTCAAGTTGTTCCTTCATCGGAACCTGTTTTTCGCAGCACATACGCTATTGACTCCTCCGTTTCCGTTTTTGTATACAATATTCTAACATAGAATTCCCGCCCCTGGCTAGCAAAAAAACGCGCGTATTTAATAAAAAACAATAGAAATACAAAAAGTTTTACTTGCGTAATCTCTTAACTTATGGTAAAGTAGTTATTGGTCTTGGAGGATTGACCGAGTGGCTAAGGAGCTTGATTGGAAATCAAGTAAGGTGTAACAGCCCCGTGGGTTCGAGTCCCATGTCCTCCGCCAGATGAAAATAACACCCTTTGGGGGTGTTATTTTGTTTTTTGTAAATGTCGCAGGGGCTCGGACCCGTGAGGGCAGAGCCGTCGGCGGACGATCCGGTGAATCGTTCGGCATCTTCTAGCAGTTCTTTTTGTAATAGCATTTTAAACGGAATTAACTCAAAAAATGAAGTTCCAAAACATTTAGCAAACTTGCTCAAATGCTCAACATTGATTTTGACCTGACCATGTTCAATTCTAGCAGGAAGAACTTTATTGAAGAAAATGCTGCCAAAATAATGGAGGTATACGATTATGAATGGACAGATGAAGAAATATAGGGAATCCCTTGATAGGATGTCTGAGCCGATCATGCCTAGTCAAATGAAAAATACGATGGATCTTCGTGGTCTAATGCAGTATGCCAAGAATAAGGGCGTCAAGGTCGCACAGCTCACCGAAAGCGAACGATTTCAGCATAGCCACGTGAGCAGTCGAACCTCATTATAACGAATATTCTTCAGAGGCTCCTTTTTCTACGGTTTTCAGTTGGCGCAAAGGGTTCGAGTCCCATGTCCTCCGCCGGAAATCAATCTTTCAAACATCCCACAGGGACAACATATACGCCGTCCTTCCTGCGATATGGATAGTCTCCCGTGCCTGTCAAAACCATAAGGAATGACGGAACTTTCATCTTGTCTGTATCGATTTTGGCTTCCATAGCTTTCAGAGTGTTTGCACCTTCCTCTATGAGTTTATCCCCGCCGAGTTTTATTTCGATCAGGCCATATCTGCCATTTCTCAAATGAACGACAGCATCGCATTCGAGCCCATCTTTATCTCGATAATGATAAACCTGTCCGCCGAGTGCCTCTGCAAATATCCGAAGATCTCTGATGCAAAGAGTCTCAAAAAGAAATCCGAAGGTTCGCAAGTCGTTAAGTAAATCCTTCGGGCCTATTCCCAAGGCTGCCGCCGCAATCGAAGGATCTGTATAGTATCGGGTGTCTGATGAACGAATTGCAGTTTTTGAACGCAGGTTAGGATTCCACGCGGGCATATCTTCCACAACAAAAATTTTGCGAAGCGCATTAATATAGGAAGCGACGGTCTCTTCGCTTATGGTCACTTCATCATTTGCGGAAATATCCTCTGCAAGCACGGTATTTGGTACCTGTCCTCCTTGATTTCGAGCATAGGAAAGCATAAGTCTACGGACTCTCTCCGGATTTTTCTGTACATTATCCGCTCTGTTAATGTCAGAACGCACAACAGCATCAAAATAATCCCTTGCCTGATCCAAAGCAATCTCATCGCGCATATCTACCGCTTGCGGCCATCCGCCCCGGCACACCAAAAATGCCAAACGGTCAATTGTAATATTCGATTCCCCATCAATAGTTTCCTTGCCGTCAAACAATTCTTTCAAGCTGACTTCACCGGTTGAATCGTCCGATTCATATAAACTCATCGTCCTCATCGTCAGCCATGTGAAGCGTCCGGTACCCGAGTGCGTAATTTCTTTCGTGTCAGCAGGAACAGCAGAACCCGTCAGTACAAACTGACCAAGGGCATCACGGTGGTCTACTTCAAATCGTACGGCATCCCACAGTTTCGGTGCAAGCTGCCATTCGTCAATCAGTCTCGGTGTTTCGCCTTTCAAAAGGCGTCTTGGATTGAGCTCCGACATGGAAATATTTTGTTCTTTCTTTTCGGGATCATCCATATATAAAATACTTGCGGCAACCTGTTCTGCAGTAGTGGTTTTACCGCACCATTTAGGGCCTTCGATAAGTACGGCACCTTTTCCCTCAAGTTTTCTTTTCAAAATATCATCAGCAATTCTTTTTCTGTATTTTCTCATCAGATTCACCTCAAATTAATCGTTCCTCTATAGTATACACGGTATTTTCAAAAAATACTACACTTTTCCGACGATTGGCGAAATATTTTTCCTACGATTGGCGGATTTTCATTCCGACGGTTGGCGAGTTCATTCCATTTATCCCTCTTTTTTCTTCGTTATCAGCACAAGTTCCGGCGGGCAGTTCGGCTGGTTCAGCATGTCGGTATGAACACAGTGGAAAATGCTCTTGTCCAGGCTTTTCGCCCATGCCAATACCGCTTCCCGCTCCTCTCTGCCTGACGGGTGCCCCCAATAAACGGTCACGCACAAAAGCCCATCCACTCGCAAGAGTTCCAGTGCCGCCTGCAGTGCACAAAGTGTTGATTCTGTATGGGTGGTAATTTCCTTGTCGCCGCCCGGCAGATATCCGAGGTTAAATACGATTACCGCAGCCTTTTCGGATACACGGCTTTTCATATTCGCATGACTTTCGCAAAACAGTTCGACCTTTTCGCTTCGATTATGCGCCCCCAGCAATTCGGCGGTTGTCTTTACAGCCTCCGGCTGAATATCAAAAGCGTACACCCTGTCGCATACTTCGGCAAGCCAAAGCGCGTCGTGCCCGTTTCCGCAGGTCGCATCCACAGCGATGAGCGGCCCATTCTTGTCCGCGGATTTTCTGAATGCGTCTATATAGTTTTGACAGACAGCACGCGCCAGAGCTGTCGTATTCTTAAGTAATTTTCCCATAATCTTACTCTCCTATCTTGTGTTCATTGTACAAGATTCGTTCGCCGGGTGCAAGATTTCATCGCAAAAAAATTGCCGCAACGGTTTTGCGTCCGTGCGGCAGTTTTCGTATTTTATTATTCGTTCACATTACCGATGTGAATTTCAGGATTCATTTCTTTCGCGAACTCCAGAACCTCTTTCGCCTCCGGAATCGGAAAGACAAGTCTTTTGGTCATGATATCCTTCATAAAATGCAGTCCGTACTGTTTGCAGTCCGGTGAAAGTTCTTTGTGAATCTCCTTGATTTCCTCCCACGGCCATACTTCTCTGTATTGATACAAAATCGCATCATACCTTACGACGATTCCTTCTTCACAAACAACTGTCTCCTTGCTCAGGAGCATTGCCGCAATGATGACTGCACCGATCAGACCCGCATAAATGGAGGGTCTGATGATGCCCAGTCCTATGAAAAACAAACCTGCCGCAATGGCCGCAATGCGCGTTGATTTACGCATTTGTTTGGTATCAACGGAAATATACTCTTTCATTATTTTGCTTCTTTCTTTGCTGCTGCGAGTTCAGCTTTTTTCTTAGCCTTTGCAGCCCTGAGTTCAGCACCTCTCAATCCGTCATATTCTTTATACTTAACGCCGATTCCGAATGCAGTAATTACAACGGCAAGTACCGGGTTGATAAGGTTAACGAATGCAAACGGCATGAATGCAAAGTTGTGAACTCCCAGAGTTGCTGCCTGATAAGCTCCACATCCGTTCCAAGGAATCATTGGTGACCACAGAGTCGCACCGTCTTCTGTAGTTCTTGACAGGAAGGATCTTGAAAGGTCTCTCTTGTCAAATTCGTCTCTGAACATACGGGAAGGAATCATGATTGCAAGGTACTGGTCAGTCAGGATAACGTCGCAGATGATACCTGTGATAATGGTTGCCGCAACAAGGCTTGCTGTGGATTTCACTCTCTTAACGATTCCGCCCATAAGGGATTCCACGAATCTGCACTTTTCCATCATTCCGCCGTATGCAAGTGCGAACATGATTAAGGAAATAGTCCAAAGCATGGAGTCAAGGCCGCCTCTGTTGAGAAGACTGTCTGCATATTCGTTTCCTGTTTCGATTGAGAAACCTGCCTGAAGTCCGATAAGAACATCAGGAACGGATGCGCCCTGTGCAAAGATTGCGATTACTGCCGCAACTGCTGCTGCAAGCAGAAGTGACGGAATTGCAGGGATTCTCTTAACTGCCGCAAAGATAACTACCAGTACAGGAAGCATGATCCACGGTGACAGATAGAAATTGTCAGCGATTGCGTCCATGATTCCCTGTGCAAGCGATGCATCATAACCGGATGTATCAATTACAACGAAACCTACGATTAAGTAAAGCACGAATGAAATAACGAAACTTGGCACAGTTGTTGTCATCATAGCTCCAACGTGGTCGTACAGCGGTGTTCCAGCTGCAGCTGCCGCTACATTTGTTGAGTCGGATAACGGAGAAAGCTTATCCCCTGTGTACGCACCTGCGATAATCATACCTGCTGCCAACGGAGCGGAAATTCCAAGACCCATAGCAACACCCATAAGCGCTACGCCTACCGTACCGGATGCAGTCCAAGAAGAACCTGTTGCAAGACCAACGATTGCCGTAAGTACAAGACCCAATGCAAGGAATACGCTCGGTGAGATAAATTTAAGACCGTAGTATACCATTGCCGGCATTGTTCCTGCCCATACCCATGAGCCGATGAGCATACCTACACATAAGATGATGAGGAGTGCTTCTACTGCACTCTTAACGCTGTCAAGTGCTCCTGTAATGATTGCATCCCACTTGTATCCGCAAGCGGCTGCAACGAATGCTGTTACTACACATGCGAGTACCAGCGGAATATGAGGGTCCATTCCCCATACTACGGTTCCCACAATCATGAATACCATGATTGCCGCAACCGGAATCAGTGCTTCCCAAACTTTGGGCATGCGTGGTTGTTTTGTTTCTGACATGTTTTGCCTCCTAGAATTATGTGATAATTTCTATATAAAAGACTCATTTAATAAAATTGGGTATGAGCCGATTATATCAGTTCCGGTGCTTCCTCAGCGATTGCCGGAAGCATTTCGCGAAGAGATGTTTCCAAAGTATCAAGTCCGAAACGAATGTCCTCTTTCGTCATGGCCGTGGACATGCAGAACATTCCTCTTTCGGCATCGAACACACCCTTTGTGAGCAGCGACATGTAAAGCACTTTGTTCAGCTCCTCATGCGCCGAAGCAACATCTCTGTAGTTTTTTACCTCTTTATCCGTAAACAAAATGTTGTAAATGGAGCCTGCTCCGCTTATTTTCATGTTCAGTCCGAGTTTATCGTAAATTTTGAGGACGCCTTCTTTAAATAAGGTGCCCAAGCCGTTTACGTAATTCACAGCCTCCTGATTGTATGCCTTCATGGTCGCAAGGCCTGCCGCCATTGTCACAGCATTTCCGTTAAATGTTCCGGAGTGATACATTTTCTTCTCACGCGGATCGTACATCTGCATGATTTCCTGCTTTCCTCCGAAAGCTCCGACCGGCGTTCCGCCTCCGATAATTTTTCCCATGGTGGTGAGATCCGGTGTGACGCCGTAAAATTTCTGCGCCCCACCAAGGGAAAGTCTCCCTGTCACCACCTCATCGAAGATTAAAACTATATGGTACTGTTCGGTAATTTCTCTTAAAAACTTTAAATATTCCAAATCCGGAGTAATCTGCCCTGCAGAACCCATAATCGGTTCAATAATGATGCAGGCGGTTTCCCGGTGATGTTCCTCTATCATTTTCCTTGTTCGTTCGATATCGTTGAAAGGAACAACCAGCACATCTTTGAGTGCGTTTTCGGAGACCCCTCTGCTTTCCGGAATCACCTTAATTTGGTCAAGCGTTCCGGCTTTCTTAATGTTTGGATCGACACTTGCCTCAAAAACATCCGTTGTGCCGTGGTATCCGCCTTCAGTCTTGATAATCTTAGCTTTTCCCGTGTATGCTCTTGCAATTCGCAAGGCATGCATATTGGCTTCCGTCCCTGAATTTGTATAGCGAATCATGTCAACGCTCGGAAAGCGCTGCGTCAAAATCGCGGAGAGTTCAATCTGTTTCTCGAAAGGTGCGGTATACGCGCTTCCTTTTGCGATTTGTTCTCTCACAGCTTCCACTGTTTCCGGATGAGCATGCCCGTGAATAAGCGATGTATAGTTATTCTGGAAATCAAGCAGCTTGAACCCGTCTTCATCGTACATGTAAGCTCCGTCACCGTATTTTATGAAATTCGGGAACGGAAGAAAAAACGTTGCGGTCCTTGTATCTCCGCCCGGCATATATTTGCATGCTTCCGTATGAAGTCTGCGCGAATTCGGGCGTGCATCCGCATAGATTTTTTTCACACTCTCAAAATACTCCAATGTCTTCTCTTTCATATTCTCTTTTCTCTTTCATCCTTTGATTCACATTTTTATCACAAAATGTTTACCGAATAATCATTTGATTTGGCGTATCTTTATTACAATGCAATATTCGTGCCAATTCGACATTTTTTTCATTCGAGTGATTTCAACGCTCGTATGGATGCCGCAAAAAAATATAAACCGAAAACGACTTATTTCCATGTTTTTATAAGTCATTTTCGGTTCGTTTGTTTTCGTTTACAAATGATACTTTTTCTTTTTCCGCATCAGCTGCGACTGGCTCATCTGCAAGGCATCCGCAGCCTTGTA
>ULTU01012059.1_pt1 | contig 11338 bp, 10 predicted proteins | sample 1957861 | NCBI WGS metagenome assembly ULTU01 (sample SAMEA4835742, study PRJEB28245) | human gut metagenome | biome: gut microbiome; material: fecal sample | place: Denmark | collected 2008
CTGTGCTAGTTGCCTGTGCATAAAATGCCGGTTTTTTCTATTTTTTTGCCGTTTGAACCGAAAAGATAGAAGATACCCTGAGATTTTAACGGACGGCCTGGCAAGATGAAGAGTCCTGTTCAAATCGTCAAAACACACACCATCACGAAAACGTTGGAATTTCAACAATTTAATTTTTAAGTGTTTTTTACGCATAATCCTGTGGTGCGGGATTATGCGTTTTTTATGTGCCGGGAGGCCCATCCGGGGCTCCCGGTTTCTATTTTTGAGGGTCGTTTGGGCAAAAAGATATGACTTTATGCATAATTATCCTTTTTCTTCCAATTTCAGCAATGGGAAATTTCACGCGGACTTCCAGAAATAGCATTTACACGAAGAGTGTCTCTCAGAGCGGGCAGTTCGTGTCTTGTGCGGTCAGTGGAATAAAATGCAAATCGAATCATGCCGAGAAAATGTTGAACCGGTCTTACATTTTTGGGGCCCAAAAGCCTGTTTTAATGTAATTTGCCCTGTACACCGAGTTTCGAACCAATATGCCGAAACTCCGGTCGCCGTGTCGCAAGAGGTGCACTGCTTTTACAGCTCCAGATGCGTCAGAATTTCCGTGATTTCCGCTTCTTCTGCGTGTTCTTCGATTTCTTCCGAAATGTCCTCGCGCCAAGTCGGGTTGCCCATGCCGCCCACGCAGCCTCTCATGCAGACCATTCCCTCGATGAAGTTGTTCGGCAGAACGCCCTTGCTTGCCTTGAGAAGCGCGGCCTTGCATTTGTCGATTCCGTCGCAGGAGATTGCATTGAGTTCAAAATCATCGACCTTCATTTCTTTCAGAATCTCTGCAACCGCTGCGGCAACTCCGCCGGAGGTTGCGAACATTCTTCCGTAGTATGAAGCCTGATTCCATTCTGTGATTTCCTGATCCCGAAGGAGAATGTCACGGCTGTCAAACAAAGCCTGCAGCTCCTCGAAAGTGATTACATAATCGACATACGGGGACACCGTTTCTTTTTTGATTTCGGCTTTCTTTGCAATGCAGGGACCGATGAAGACGATTTTGACATCCGGCTCATGTTCCTTAATCGAACGCCCAAGCTCCGCCATCGGTGACAGATTGTGCGAGATGTGCGGAATCATTGCCGGATGCTTTGTTTCTATGTATTTTACAAAAGCCGGACAGCAGGAAGATGTCAGAAATCCCTTTTCTACGAGTTCCAGCCCTTCTTTGTAGGCAACCATATCGGCACCCACCGCAACTTCCAGTACCTTTGCAAAGCCGAGCTTCTTTATTCCCGTAATCACCTTGCCGAGCGGTACATATTGGAACTGGCTGGCAATTGCCGGTGCAACAATCGCGATGAGTTTGTTTTCCCCGCCTGCAGCCTCGGCTTCCGCTGCGGCTTTCAGTTCTTTGATAACAGTTACAATACTTGACTTGTCCACAGGTGCGCCGAATGGGCAGTGGTACACGCAGGCACCACAGTCAATGCACGCATCATAATCAATGCACGCCTCGCCGCCCGGTGCCATTGAAATTGCACCTACCTTGCATGCGTTTTCGCACGGACGCTGGAAATTGTGGATTGCACTGTACTTGCATGCTTTGGCACATTTTCCGCATTCCACGCACTTGCTTTTGTCAATTTTTGCATGTTGATGTTCGTCTATTACGATTGCATTCCGCTTGCACTCTTCCACACAGTGATGGGCAAGGCAGCCGCGGCAAAGATCCGTGACAACGTATCCGGCCTCGGGGCATTCATCACAGGCAATATCGATGACATGTACAATGCCCGGTTCGTTCGGACTTCCGCCCGCTGCCTGTCTTATTCTTTCTGCAACGACTGCGCGGTCTTTATATATACAGCAAGTCTGGGGAGGCTGATCCTTTGGAATGACATTTCCCGCGATGCGATTGAATTCGGCGAAAATCTCGTGACCTTCCCATGCTTGAACCGCAACCTCTCTGAGAACTTTATATTTGGTTTCCTGTACCCTGTTGTCAAATAATTTCATTTATGTAACCCCTTCCATTTGATTTTTTCCAATATCTATGTTAAATTAGTATCAGTGTCGTATTTACAGATTCTGCGGCGCCGCGAAAGGAATGATAAAATGCATCTCAATCACAAGAAAAAAAGCAAAGAAGAAATCTTCTCGGTCATCGGCCTGCTTGTGGTAGCCATCTGCTGGGGCTTCGGATTTCTGGGTCTTCGCTATGTCGATGGGCTTCCTACCTTCTATGTGCAGGCAATACGCTTCGGCATTGCCGCATTGGCACTCGCAGCCGTTTTTTTCAAGCATCTTAAGAACGTTGACAAAGAACTGCTCAAAGCAGGCATCTTAATCGGTATTCTGATGTTTGCGTGTTACGTATGCGCCACGCTTGGCATCAAATATACGACGGCTTCGAGAACTGCTTTCTTCTCCACGCTCGGTGCAATCTGCGTACCGCTTCTTAATTTTGTAATTTACCGCATTAGGCTGACCCGCAAGTCTGCGCTCTGCGTTGTAATCTGTGTTGTCGGTGTTTACCTGATTTCGATGGGCGGCAGTGCCTCCCTTGGCTTTAACATCGGCGATGCCATCTGTCTCGGAGCTGCTTTCTTCAGTGCCGGACAGATCGTAACAATTGAAAAATTCGCAAAATCACACGATGTCTATGCGCTTACCATAATTGAGCTTGCAACCATATCCGTACTCGGATTCGCCGGAATCTTCGTTGCCGGTGAGGCTGTTCCGCGAGCACTTACAGGGCTTGAACTGGGCACGCTTATTCTCCTTGGGCTTGTATGCTCAGCACTTTGCTTCATCCTTCAGACAACCGCCCAAAAGCATGTCGCTGCAAACCGTGTAGCACTCATATTGACCGTAGAGCCGGTTGTCGGCGCTGCGGCATCCGTTATGATTCTTCACGAAACGCTCGGCATCGTCGGCTGGCTCGGCGGCCTCCTTGTCGTTGTCAGCATCGTGCTTTCCGAATGGAGCCCGGATCCGGGTCCGAAACTGGAAAACGATGCAGAATAGCATCTGTATATATTTTAAAATTTACAGCCCGTGATAGGTCTTCGCCTCATTGCAGTCCTTTGCAATCTGTGCGGAAAGTTCTTCAATGTTTCGGAACTTGACCTCATCGCGGGTCTTTTTTATGAATTCCACTTTAATCTGCTTCCCGTAAAGTTCCTTATCAAAATTGAAAATGTGCGTTTCCATGTTTTTCTTAAAGGAGCCTATGGTTGGCTTGATTCCGACATTTGTGATGCTCGGATATTTCACCCCGTTGTAAATGCAGTAGGTGATATATACGCCGTTCGGCGGCGTTACCATGCTTTCGTCAATCATAATGTTCGAGGTAGGGAATCCGATCGTTCTTCCGAGCCGGTTTCCCACGACAACTTCTCCGCCGATGTCATAATTCCTGCCAAGATACTTCGAGCATTCTTCCATTTCGCCTGCCATTATCATGTTTCGTATCAGCGTGGAACTTACAACATCCCCGTCGATGGAAACAGCCTTGACCTCATTCACATGAAAACCATATTTTGCGCCCAAAATCCGGAGCAGCTTCGTGTCGCCTTCGCCTTTATAGCCGAAGTGATAATTGAACCCGCAAAAAATCTCTTTCGCGTTCATTTTGTCTGCCAAAAAAGTTTTCACGAAAGTCTCCGGCGGCATTGTCATGATTTCCTTCGTGAATGCGAAGTTGAAGTAATAATCCACGCCGAGTGCTTCAATGAGTGCTTCTTTTTCTTCCTGATATACAATGTTTTTCACCGGTTTAGCTCCCGGTATCAAGCTTTTGGGGTGGTTCGAAAAAGTGAAAACCGCACTTGCAAGCCCCTTTTCCCTCGCCTTCTCCACAGCAGATCCGATCAGCTGCCTGTGTCCGACATGCACTCCGTCAAAGTTTCCAAGAGCCACACAGGACGGCTCAATCTGCGCGATGTCTTCTATTGTCTCAAACTTTTTCATCGTCGTAACCTCTGTCTTAAACCTCTTCGTCATTTCGGCAGAAAACCTTGTCTGCCACAAGTTTCTTGTATTTCGGGCTGTAAAATGCCACGCCCAGAAAATCATTGCCGCAAGCGGTGCGGCGGTACATCTTATATGCCCCTCTGTATTCCGGACGGATTTCAAATTCCGGTTCTTTCTGCTCAAATTCCGATCTTTCCGTCACTTCGCAGTCTCTGAAGGAAATGTGCCATCCGTCAATGAACTTCTTTCCCATCGCCTCATCCATGACCGCGCTTCCAAAATGCGTCAGCGGATAATCCGTCGGCAGCACCAGCTTCTCAATCTCGCAAAGTGCATCCTCTCCGGCGGGCTCCACGAAATACTTTTCGCCCTCAAAGCGTCTGCTCGAATATGTATCCACGAGTTCGTAAAGATCAATGGCATCCTCGATTTTGAATGCTCCGCTTGCAATCCGGCACAGGCTCTCCATCGCCGCGCCGCATCCGAGATGCCGGCCTGCATCCTCGCAAATCGTCCGGATATAGGTGCCTTTGGAGCATTCCACGGTGAAAGTCACCTTCTTCACATCGCTGTCATGCGCAAAATCCATCTGCTCTATTTCCAGTCCGCGGATATAGACCTCGCGCTCCTTCACCTCCACGGTTTCTCCCGCTCTGGCATAGTCGTAAAGCCGTCTTCCGCCTACTCTGACTGCACTGTACATCGGCGGCTTCTGACTGATTTTTCCGTGAAAGCCCGAAAAAGCCTCCCGCACATCATCCGGCGTAATTCCGGCTGTCGAATTTTCTTCGAGGATTTTTCCCCAGATGTCCTGCGTGTCCGTCACCAGCCCGAGCCTCAGCGTGCAGCGATACTTTTTGAAATCCAAATCCGTGTACTCGGTGATTCGGGTCGCCTTGCCGATGCAAACCGGAAGAACACCCGTTGCCATCGGGTCAAGCGTTCCGGTATGTCCGATTTTCTTTATGCCAAGCAGTCTTCGGATGTCTCTTACCACATCATGCGATGTCACGCCCTGCGGCTTGTTTATATTTAAAATTCCGTCTTTCATTTCGTCTCCGATTCGCCTTGCTCCATCCTGTCGTGCTCTGCACCTGCGGCTCTTTCGAGTTCCGCACACACAGCGTTTACAGCTTCTTCTATCGTCATATTAAGCGTTGCACCAGCGGCTTTTATATGTCCGCCGCCGCCGAATTTTTCGGCAATTGCCGAAACATCGCCTTGGGTCTTTGCTCTGAGGCTGAGGCGCACCGTTTCCGGCCCTTTTTCTTTCAAAAAGGCTGCATATTCCACGCCTGCGATGCTCCTAAGCTCGCGAATCACATTCTCGGTTTCCTCCGAAAGGGCGCCGCTCTTTTCCAGCATTTCCTGTGTCACATATGCTACTGCGGCTTTTCCGTCTGCCAGAAGATTGAGGGTCGAAAATGCCATCGTCTCGATAATCTTTCGCTCCAGCCTGATGTTCTCATAAAGTTCAACGCTGACCTTGTTCGTGTCTACGCCCCAGTCAAAAAGCTCCGTCATGATTTCAAAACACCTTCTGGTAGTGTTTGAATACTGGAAGTTTCCCGTGTCTGTGGTGATTGCTGCAAAAATTGCCTCGCCGATTTCGATGTCCTGCGGAATTTGCATTTCCTTCAGCAGGTCAAACACAAGCTCGCCCGTCGCCGCCGCATCCGGGTCCACATAATTGTAGTCGCAAAATTCCGTTGTAGTGTGATGGTGGTCGATGCACACGCTTGTCTTTCCTTCCGCAAATTTCTCCGTGCGTCCCGGAAAGCGTGTTGCATCCCCGCAGTCCACGCAGAATGAAATGTCAACATTTTCAATGACATTCGGATCTTCCGTACAATATCCCTTATCCAAAAAAGCAAGATTCAGCGGCAGTTCTTCCTCTACGAGAATGAAAGCCTCCTTTCCTTTCATGCGAAGAGCTCTGCAAAGCGCCGCACACGAACCGAGTGCATCCCCGTCTGCGCTGACATGCGGATAGAGCAGAATCGTCTGCGCTCCTTCGAGAACCTGCGCGATTTCCCTGTAAGTGTTGTTCATCTTCTGTTTCCTCTGTTTTCGTCTTTGTTTCTGCACTATGCCAAAAGGCGAATCTTAAAATTCGCCTTTTCCATCTGCATCTTCTGCTTCTTCCTCATCTTTTTGATAACTGTCAAAATCGATGGTGTCTAAAATCTCCTCTATGTGTCTGCCGTAATCCATGGAGTGGTCGATTTTGAAAATCAGCTCCGGGATGTGACGAACCTTCACCTGACGCGAAATTTCTTTCTTCATCACACCCTTTGCGCTGTTAAGACCCGCCAGAATGTCGTTTTCTTCGGTCTTTTTTTCTTCCTCGTCCTTGCTGAAATTCAGCACTGACACATAACAGGTCGCGTAGCTTCCGTCGCTCGTCACCGAAACGCCGGAAATGCTGATCATATGCTCTGCAACTCTCGGGTCTTTAATTCCGCTGATCAAAAGCTCACTGATGATTCTGCGGATTTCCTCTCCGAGCCTGCCCTGTCTGTAGCCTTTGCCCATTTTTATTTCCTTTCTACCTCAACCATGTGGAAGCATTCGATGATGTCGCCTTCCTTGATGTCGTTGTAGTTTTCAATTCCGATACCGCATTCATAGCCCTGGTTGACTTCCTTTGCGTCGTCCTTGTATCTCTTGAGTGAGGAAATCGTTCCTTCGTGGATGACGATGCCGTCACGCACAAGACGAACTTCCGCATTTCGGATAACCTTGCCTTCCTGAACATAAGCACCCGCGATGATGCCGACATTCGGAACTTTGAATGTTTCTCTTACTTCTACTTTACCCAGAACTTCTTCCTTAAATTCAGGATCAAGCATACCTTTCATCGCGTCTTCCACATCGTTTAAGATGTCGTAGATGACTCTGTAAAGTCTGATCTGGATGTTTTCTCTGTCCGCAAAAGTCTGAACCGCAGTCGTCGGTCTTACGTTGAAACCGATGATGATGGAGCCTGTCGTTCCGGCAAGCATTACATCGGACTCCGTAACCGTACCAACGCCGGTATGAATGATTCTGACTCTTACATTTTCGTTATTGAGTTTCTCAAGAGACGCAACGATTGCACCGATAGAGCCCTGTACATCGCCCTTGATGATGAGGTTGAGGTCCTTGACCTCGCCTTCCTGAATCTGGCTGAAGAGCTGTTCCAGCGTCGTGCTTGCGTTTCTTGCGAGAATTTCTTCTCTGAGTTTCTGCTTACGGTTGTCTGCGATTTCTTTCGCGATCTTATCCTGCTTAACCGCATTGAATTCATCGCCGGCTTCCGGTACATCGGAAAGACCGAGAATTTCAACCGCTGTCGCAGGGCCTGCTTTCTTAATTTCTTTGCCCTTGAAGTCCGTCATAAGTCTGATTCTTCCGGCGCAGGTTCCCGCTACCACGCTCATTCCTGTCTTGAGCGTTCCGTTTGTTACAAGAAGGGTCGCAACCGGACCTTTGTTCTTATCCAGTCTTGCTTCGATAACCGAACCCATCGCAAGTCTGTTCGGATTTGCTCTGAGTTCAAGCACTTCTGCCTGAAGCAGAATCATTTCGAGAAGGTTTACAATGCCTTCGCCGGTCTTTGCGGATACCGGTACGGAAATAACATCGCCGCCCCAGTCTTCCACAAGGATTCCGTGCTCCGTAAGTTCCTGTTTTACTCTGTCAGGGTTTGCACCCGGCTTATCGATCTTGTTGATTGCTACGATAACCGGAACGCCTGCCGCCTTCGCATGGCTGATGGACTCGATGGTCTGCGGCATAACGCCGTCGTCTGCTGCAACAACGAGTACTGCAATATCTGTAATATGTGCTCCGCGGGCACGCATTGCCGTGAAGGCTTCGTGACCCGGCGTATCGAGGAACACGATTTTCTGTCCGTTGATCATGACTTCGGATGCACCGATGTGCTGCGTGATTCCGCCTGATTCGGAGGCGGTTACATTTGTCTTTCTGATGGCATCAAGCAAGGATGTCTTACCATGGTCAACATGGCCCATAACCGTGATAATCGGTGCACGCGGCTTCAGATCTTCTTCCTTATCTTCAAAAAGCTCCAGACCTTCTTCTTCCTCTTCTTCTTCCACTTTGCTTACAACAACACTGATTCCGAGGTCATCCGCCAAAATCATAATGGTGTCTTCGTCGATATTCTGGTTGATGTTTGCCATGATACCCATTTTCATAAGTGCCATGATTACTGTGGATGTGGATACGCCGACCTGCTCGCAGAATCCTGCTACCGTGATTGGTGCCGTTACGGCTACTGTTCCTGCCTGCAGTTCTTCCAAAATGTCTTCCTCCTCCTCAACTACAGGCTTTGGTTTGTTGTGTTTCTTCGGTTTTGCCTGTTTTTCAAGAGAACGCTGCTGCATTCTTTCTTTGTTCTTCTTGCCCTGGCTGCCGCCGTTTTCGAGCTTCGCAAATTTATTTCTTTCCTTTTCCTGATGATCGCGTTTTTCCGTATTCTTCTGGTTCGGCTTCGTTTCCATCTTGGAAAGTGCCGGACGGTCGCCTCCTCTGCCGCCGCGGTCGTTTCTGCCTGCGCCGCCTTGGCCGCCGCGGTCATTTCTGTCGTTTCTATCGCGCGGACTTCTTCCGCCTTCGGACGGTCTGCCATCGCGGTCATTTCTGTCTCTGAAGTTCCTTCCTTCCGATTTTCTGTCACTGTTTCTTCCGCTGTTGTCCCTTCCGGAGTTTTCCCTTCCGGAGTTTTCCCTTCCGGATTCGGCTCTCGGTGCACGTTTTTCGCGTGTCGGCTTCTGTGCTTCTGCTTTCGGTGCTGCCGCCGGAGTTTCTGCCTTTGGTGCCTCTGCTTTCGGTGCTGCCGCCGGAGTTTCTGTCTTCGGTGCTTCCGTCTTCGGAACTTCGGTAACCGGAACTTCAACTTTCGGAGTTTCCGCCTTCGGTGCTTCTGCCGCCGGAGTTTCTGTCTTCGGCACTTCTGTCTGCGGTACATCCGCTTTTGCCATCGGCTTGCCCATCGGTTTTGCCATCGGCTTTCCGATCGGCGGACGGCTTCTGTTCTCAAGTTCTTTATTTGCAACCGGTTTTCCGATCGGCGGACGTGCCTGCGGTCTGTCCGGCTGTGCCTGTCTTGTCTGTGGGTGTTTGTTTGCGCCAAGCGTTCTTACCTGTGCCATGCTCGCCGCTTTTACGGTTCCTCTCGGTTGTTCGTCTTTTTGGCCGTCAGCCTTTTTCGGGGCTGCCTTGATAATTGTGGTTTCCTGTGCATTATTTTCTTTTGCCATTAGAACACCTCCTCTTCTAACGATTGTCTATCAATCTCACTTACAATTGCATCTGCTAAATTCTTATCGGCAAGGCCGAATATTCCCTTGCCTTCCGTCCCGGTGATGTGGGACAAATCATCCATTTTTCCGTATGTGCGGCACGGTACCTCGTACTGCTTTGCTACCCGAAGCATTTTTTCCTTTGAATTTTCCGAAAGGTCTTCGGTCAGAATCAAAAGTTTCAGTTTTCGCTTTTCCATCATGAAGATACAGGTGTTGTATCCGGTGGAAAGGCTCCTGGCTCTGGCCGCAAAGCCCAAGTAGCTTTCAACCTTGCTTCTCACTTTGCCGCCTCAAGCTCGCCTTTCAGCCTTTCTTTCTCATCGTCTGTTACCGGTCTTTTGAGCGCACGCTCAAACGCCTTTCTCTTTACGGCTTTGTCAAAGCACCCCGGGCTGTTTTTACAGATGTAAATGCCGCGTCCCTTGGATCTGCCTGTCGGATCGACCGTTATCTCTCCTTCGTATATCGCGATTCTGATCAAATCATTTTTGTCTTTTGATTCCGTGCATCCCACGCATGTTCTCATGGGAACCTTTCTTTCTTTCAAATTAATCCTCCATTTCAGTGAGTTCCGGTTCTTCGCTGACTTCAATAAATTCCGGTTCTTCATCAACTTCGATAAAGCCTGCTTCTTCCGGTTCGGAAGCCTCGTACTGGCTGTGGCTCTTGATGTCAATCTTCCATCCGCTCACTCTTGCCGCCAGTCTTACATTTTGACCTTCCTTACCGATTGCCAGTGAAAGCTGATAATCCGGAACTACGACAATTGCCGATTTTTCTTCCGGATTCGGGATGATTACTTTTTCAACCTTTGATGGGCTGAGCACATTTGCAATCAATACTTCCGGATCTTCGCTCCATGTAATGATGTCGATTTTTTCTCCGTGGAGTTCATCCACAATCGCTTGTACGCGGTTTCCTCTCGTACCTACACATGCTCCAACCGGATCCACATTTTCGAACTGCGTGTAAACCGCCATCTTGGTTCTGGAGCCTGCTTCTCTTGCGATTCCCTTGATTTCCACTGTTCCATCCTCAATTTCCGGAACTTCCAGTTCGAAGAGCCTCTTCACAAGACCAGGATGCGATCTGGAAAGGAAAACCTGAGGTCCTTTGTTGCTCTTTCTTACATCCATGATGTAAACTTTGAGTCTGTCATTGATATTGTAATGTTCGCCCGGCACCTGTTCGTTCGGGGAAAGGATCCCTTCCGTGTTTCCGACATTTATGAACAGCGTTTCGTTGCTTACTCTCTGTACGGTTCCCGTCACGATTTCGCCCTGACGCGTGATGAAGTTGTCAAAAACCATTCCGCGCTCTGCTTCTCTGATTCTCTGAACGACAACCTGCTTAGCAGTCTGCGCCGCAATTCTGCCGAAATCCCTCGGAGTAACCTGATATTCCACCACATCGCCGACTTCGTATCTCGGGTCGATTTCCATTGCCTCTTCCAAAGTAATCTGAGTCAGGTCATCTTCAAAATCTTCATCTGACACAACATCCATTCTCATATAAACGTTAATGTCTCCGGTTTCTTCGTTGATGTCAACGCGCACATTCTGTGATGTTCCGTAGTTTTTCTTGTATGCGGACACGAGTGCGGATTCGATGGCTTCAAGCAGAATCTCTTTGGATATGTGCTTTTCTTTCTCCAAATCCTCGATAGCCCGTATAAATTCCTTATTCATTTCCTATATTACCTCCTTAGAATATTACGGCAAGTTTCGTCTTTGCAACCTGCTCTCTTGGAAATTCAATTCTGTTATCCTGTTCATCCGTAAGGATGATTTTTCCGTCTTCGATGCCGACGAGCCTGCCCTGGTATGCCTTACGCCCGTCGACTGCCTTATACAGGCTGACATCTACGATCTCGCCCGCAAAACGCACAAAGTCCTTATCTCTAAGCAGTGCTCTGTCCATTCCCGGTGAGGAAACTTCCAGATAGTAATTCTGTTCAATCGGGTCGATTCTGTCGAGTTCCGCACTGAGGAACCGGCTGACCTTCTCGCAGTCGTCGGTCGAAACATAGATTGCCGGCAGCGGTGCCTCGTCGGCGG
>ULTU01098058.1_pt1 | contig 11319 bp, 7 predicted proteins | sample 1957861 | NCBI WGS metagenome assembly ULTU01 (sample SAMEA4835742, study PRJEB28245) | human gut metagenome | biome: gut microbiome; material: fecal sample | place: Denmark | collected 2008
AGAATGGAACCGCAAGACTGTTGATGACTATATCGGCATGGTCAAGGATGAGCTGAAAAGACAGCACATAACAGTAGATGCTGTCATGGAAAAAAAGATGATAGACTATCTTGTCCAACGGCAAATGCCCAAGTCTAGTGCAGATTACATACTCCGTAAAGCTGCGGAAGGATGTATCTTTTATTCTCCTGAAAGAGTCAGAGCCACTTCACTACAAGACCACATCAACAAAAAAGCAGAAGAGAAGTACAATCCCTCGCTGCTTGAAGATGCAGCCGGAAACATTGGTTCTTGGCTCATAAACGCTGCTACCACATGGGGAGCTGGTGGTTTCTTTGGACAATTGGCAATAGATGCTGGTGCCGGACTTGTCGGGCACACATCACAAGGCCAGCAAAAGAATTATGTAGACCAGCAGAAACAACAGGCAAAGAAGGACGTTGCTGCAGTCAGCAAAAAGAAAGCAAGTGTTCCCATATGGATGCTCGATCAAATGGGATTAAAAAGCCTCGCTTATGCTACGGACAGACAGTTAATCATGGCATTGGATTGGGCTAATAAGAATGGCCAAAGATACAGAGCCAAGGTCAATCAAGCCATTAATGCAGGAGAACGGACGGTGAAGTCAAATGGCAAATCCACTATGATGTCCGTTTCTGATGCCACTTTTCGTGCTATGGAATACGAGACCTTCGCCAAGACAATACAGAAAGAACTCTCCGATCGCAAAAATGGTAAAGATGCAGTGCATTATTCCAATATAGCGGAAGCAGATGAGCCTACGACATACACGACAAATGCCAATGAAGTGGAGGCCACGCAAGCAACAATGTCAGGTGCTCCTACTGGAGAATACGCAGGATGGGACAGCTTGATTGGTTCCATGGGAATGGGTGGTATGGGGGACACCATGCAACATATGGGAATCACACTGTCCATGCTGCCAGATATGTTAGTCGGTGTATTTACGGGAAAGACAAGGTCTATAGGGCTGAACAAGGAAACAATGATGCCTTTGGCGGCCCTTGTCAGTGGAACATTCATCAGTAATCCTTTGATGAAGATACCGCTCATGTTGTATGGTGGTGCCAGTCTGTTCAATATTGTTGGTCAAGAGGCTCTTGCCGAGTATCGGAAAGAGAATGGCGAGCAACCGGTCTCTCGCTATAAGCGGTATGCTGATGAAGTGCTTGACAAACAATTGAAGAATCCACAGATAGAAGGTAACGTGTTACTTGTTGACATGGATAACGTTCCTCGTCTTGTCACTTTACCGCAATCAGTTATCGAAGCATACAATGAGGGAGCCTTGACTGTAAACACGATAGCCAATCGTATACTATCAAATGCGGATCTGTCAACCATGTCTAACAGACAAGGCATGCACAATGTATCTGAACGCTATGAGCAGACGCAGGATAGAGAGCAAGTCCGAGGAATACGCTAAGAACAGGAAATAATAATGATAAAAAAAACAAATGATACGATAATATGGCAGAAGAAAACATCAACAAAAAAACAGGTGCAGAGCGACAAGCGGAAGTCTTAGTTGCAGCCCTTGAAAGAGCTAACAAGAATGGAGGCCCCTTGCTTAATGCATGGCAAAAGGCGATGCCTCAGTTCTATGACAAGACATTACGGATTACTCCAGTCAATGCGCTTATCATGGCCATGCACAGTGACAATGGCGAGTTCAAGACCAACAGTTACACAATGTTCAATGAAACCCACGACCGCAGTGAGGCCGTGAAGAAAGGACAGAAAGGAGTACCTTTCGTTTGGCAGAACCTCAACCAGTACGTCAACAAAGACAATGCGGAGGATAAAATCAGCCGTGCAGAATACAATTCTCTCGCAGATGCAGAAAAAGCAAAATACAAGGTTAATCCTCGTGAGGATGTGTATACGGTCTTTAACATCGACCAAACCACCATGTCCCATGTTCATAAGGAAGAATATGCCAAGCAGGTGGAGCAGTTTGGACCAAACAGACCGACAGATGAAAAGCTCCTTCGAATGGATGTCAACAAATTCATCCAGAGTATGAAGGACAATCTCGTCCCTATCCGCAAGGATGCCACTGGTATTGCACATTATGATAGCAAAAAAGACACATTACACATCCCTGCTCAGAAGGATTTTCCTTCATATGCAGACTATGTGCAAGAGGTAACCCGGCAGATTGTTCATGCGACTGGAGTTCCACAACGTTTGGGACGAGAAGGACTTTCCGTCGATGGCGTAAAGACACCGTCAGAAGTACAGCAACATATGGAAATGCTTGTGGAAGAGCTTGCGTCTGCACACAGAATGCTTGAATTGGGCATGACAGCGAAGATGCGTCCGCAGACCGTTGAACAGTTACCGAATATCATTTCCGAACTGAAAGCGAATCCGACGATGGCACAAAAGGTTCTCCATGACGTGAACCGCACAGTTGGGATGATAAAGAAGGCTGAGAATGGAGAAAAGATCAAACTCATCGAGAAGCCTTCTGAAAAACGCCAACAGGCATGGGCTTCACAATTTCCTATCGACAAGGTTCCATCAACCTTTACACAGATCTCAATGTTGAAGGACGATGAAGGCAAGTGGACACTTGCTGCAAAGCCTGAGAACGCCCATACTTTTGCTGTTCATCCCAGTCGTGAGGATGTCAGCCTGTATTTTGACATGATGAAGAATGACCATGATGAGACTCATGTGAATGAATTCAAAACCCAGTTCGCTCAGAAATACTACTCAGTAGTGGCAGCTAATCCCGAAAAGGAAGCCAACATCTTTAGAAGCAATGCCTCACAAGATGCGTTAGACCTTATCAGCAAGGTCAATGCCTTTAAGACAAAGGACAACAAAATTCTGCTTGTTGCCACCATCGGTGATGAGAAGCAGAAGTCCGTGCAGATAAACCAGTCGCAATGGCAAAGAATGTGGCTTGCAGATGACAAGCAGGACTACAAGACACACCTCGCAGCCATTCTGTATTCTGATGTCCTTGCAGGAAAACTGGAGGAGATGAAGCGTTCTATCTCTCCAGACGTGGAGGGTACTCAGCTCCATGAGGAGAATGAGCACCGTGAATACCACGAGGATGAGAAACGACAGCAACAGCAGATGTCGAATGTACCCCCGATCATCAAGCAATACAATGATTTGAAGCAAAAGCACCCAGATGCACTATTGCTTTTCCGTTGTGGTGATTTCTATGAAACCTACAAGGAGGACGCGGTAAAGGCCTCCAATATCTTAGGTATCACGCTCACAAAGCACAGCAAGCGTATGGATGAGGAAGGAAAGCCGTTAAAGATGGCCGGTTTCCCATATCATGCCCTCGATACTTACCTTCCCAAGCTTATCAGAGCAGGAGAACGAGTTGCCATTTGTGACCAGTTGGAATCTCCAAGACAGAAAACCTCACAGCAGGAGGAAAACAAGCAGGAAGCCAAGCAAGAGGTTAAGGAAGTTGTCTCCGCTCAGAAAGAAGAGCGTCATGGTATGCACAGATAAATCAGTATGATATGACATCATCAAGACAGCAATATATAGAACGATATGCAGAGTATGCTATGGAGCAGATGCGGCGATATGGCATACCTGCATCAATAACTCTTGCCCAGGGCATCATAGAGTCTGCCGACGGCAGAAGCCCACTAGCAAATTCAGCCAACAACCATTTCGGCGTAAAGGGTACATATAATGGAAACTATGTCCTGGCAGACGATGACAAGCCAAATGAGAAATTCAAGAAATATGACAATGTAGGGCAAAGCTATGAAGACCATTCCAAGGTACTCATGGCGCAGCGGTACCAACAATATGTTAGAAAACTATCTCATGATGACTATAAAGGTTGGGCTGCAGGTATCAAAAAAGGTGGTTATGCGTCTGATAGCAACTATGTGTCCACATTAGTTGATGTTATTGAAGGTGCAAAGCTCCAACGTTTTGACAAAATGGTGATACAACAGATGAATGCCGAGGGAAAGCAGTTCGGTGTTCAGTCCAACCCATTGTCAAACAATGAAGGTGCAAAAGCCAAAGCTACTGGAATGAATTTGCCACAATCAAGTTACAGTATGCCGGTACAGCGCAGGGATTTCATGCTCATTACTTCACCTTACGGTCAACGCGAAGATCCTATAAACAAAGGCAAAACGCAGATACACCACGGCATAGACATCAAGACCAATAAGGACAATGTCCTTGCCACAGAAAACAATGGCGTGGTTATCGGTGTCGATCATCGAACTACAACTGGTGGCGGTAAAACCGTTACGGTGGAGTATGCTCGTGAAGATGGAACTAAAACAAGAGTGCAATACATGCATCTTAGTGAAATATCCGTCAAGAAAGGCGATACTGTCAATGCTGGTCAGAAGTTGGGCGTTTCGGGTAATACCGGCACACGAACCACTGGTGAGCATCTTCATTTTGGTGTTATTAACGTCTCGGCAGACAATAAGTTGCAATGGGTCAATCCAGCTGCCTACCTTGCAGAAATCAGTCAAAAGGGCAATCTCAATATCGAGGCACAATATAACGGAAAGAACATACTTGCCGAATACATGACAGCCGGAACGAAAGCTGTAAACACCGACGAGCAAACACCGGAAAACTGGATGAGTAAACTCCTCGGCTCTGAAGATGCAGCCCTCGGCATTGAAGGTGGAGGTGACAAAGGTCTCTTGGGAAACCTTATGCAAATGTTCATGACATTGCTTATGCTTACCATCCAAATGGAGAACAAGAGTAAGGAAGAAAAGATGCAAGCGGTCAGTGATGCTGTTATCAATCGTCATATTGACATCAGCAGCTTTGTCCCCAACCTAAAGTCTGCTGTATTGAGCATCAATGACAAAGGAAATGCGGTTCTTGTCATTAATGATGGCAAGAAGGAATACTCCCATGAATTGACCAATGCAGAGAAGAACAGTATCTCCAACATTCTTCAAAGCGACAGTGACGATACCACAAAGAGACAAAGGATTGGCTGCATTGTAAATGCCATAACATTCTCTTATCAGGCATCCAACAATTATGAGCAGATTGAAGCACAGCAACAATCCCAGCAACAGACCATTCAAAGAAGATAATAACAATCAAACTTACAAGATATGATTAAAGCAGAAGCAAATGTCATAGGTACGATAAAGCGCAGCGCAAATATTCGTACAGACAAGAACAACAATCCGTATTTGTCATTTGTCATGACAGTCGTTTTAACGGATGCTAAGACAACAAGTAAAAGCATCGATGTGTTTGTCTCGCTTCCAAACGCCAATCAGGACGAGGCGCAGTCCTATGTTGAAGGACTGCGTGTGGCAGTAAACGGCAATTTGGACATCCGAAAGAAAGAAGACAATTTGAACTTCTATCTGACAGGCAACACCATAACTGTCCAGAATGTGGCTGAACTTGACTCTATTTCAGGTACACTCTCATTCCGTGGCTATCTGAAGAAAGAGAATATCTATCAGCAGAAGACAGACAAGAACGGTCATCCGTTCATCGTGTTCTCTGCCTATTCCTTGGAAAAGAACGGACAGGAGTATCTGAGCACATGGGTTAATTTCATGCGCTTCCCAGAAAAAGGCGCAGCCGTCGAGAGCATCATCCCTGATTGGATGCACTCCAAGGCACATGTAGACATAACCGGTGAATTGCAAGTCTCAGCCTACAATGGCGTGGTAAGACTTTCTTGTCGTGTGCATGACATGACCGAATACATCAACACCCAACAGTAAAGCAGAGCGTATGAAAAAGAATACATACAATACCGATGGGCTTAGTGCGGAAGACCGCGCTTTGAACACCTTTGCGGAACTTATGATTGAAAAGATCCGCAACTTGCAGGAAGACTGGAAGAAGCCCTGGTTCTCACCGCAAGTAGCCCAACTGCCCCAAAACCTCAATGGTCGGAACTACAATGGCATGAACAGCATAGTTCTGATGCTCATGCAGGAAAAGAATGGATGGCAGACATCCCGTTATGCCACCTTTGACCGCATTGTAAGTCTGAACTTCACAAAAGACAAAGATGGCAAGAAGGCAGCTGTTGACGAGAACGGCAACAAACTCCCTCGTGTTGGCATCAACAAAGGAGAAAAGAGCACCCCGGTTATGCTGACCACATTCACATGTGTACATAAAGAAACAAAAGAGCACATCAAGTACGACGATTATAAGCAGCTCACTCAAGACGAGAGGAATAACTACAATGTCTACCCAAAGTTACAGGTTTATAACGTCTTCAATCTCGACCAGACCAATCTCAAAGAAGCACGTCCAGAGATGTATCAAAAGTTCAAGGATGAAGCCGTTGGGCAGAGTCTGCGCACCACAGAAGGTATGGTTGATTTCCCTGCTTTGGATGCCATGATAGAGAAAGACCTCTATGTATGTCCCATAAAGCCCATTCATGGGGACAATGCCTATTATAGCATCAGTAAAGACGAGATTGTCATTCCCGAAAAGGCCCAGTTCATAGATGGTGAGTCCTTCTACAGCAATCTCTTACATGAGATGAGCCATGCCTCAGGTTCTGAAAACCGCTTGAACCGATTGGTTTCTGGCTCCACCTTTGGAAGTGAGTCATATGCAAAGGAAGAACTTGTCGCAGAGCTTACAGCCGCACTTGTCTCTTCACAGTACGGAATGGAGAAGCATGTAAAAAGTGACAGCGCCGCTTACTTGAAGTCTTGGCTTGACAGTCTGAAGGAAGACCCCAATTTCATCAAGACCTCTCTAATGGATGTCAAGCGTTCTTCCTCATTCATCAGTCAGAGGCTTGATGCTGTGGCGCAGCGTCTTGAACGAGACGGTTGGGAGGCTGATTTCTCGGACATCCGTGAAAAGAACAAGGCTTTCACTCCTGTTTTTGGTAACAAGGCTGAGAGACCGACTGTGTCAAATCAAGAAAATCAGTCTACACAAGAGCAAACCAACCCCCAAGTCCAACATGAGGAGGTAGCAGCAAGAAGCACCGAACAGCCCCGATTTCATCGTTAAAATATATGAGCCGAGCCCTAAATTAGAAGTGTTGTTCACAATATCAGAAGAAGAAGGAGCAGAGATGTATCTTGGAAATACACCAATAGAAGTTGATTTGAGTACAGCGATATATATGTTACAGCAGAAAGACAATATGCCAGAAGGGATGGCTTGGGGTAACTATTTCCCTGCCGTTATCAATCATACCAGTTCCGCCATAGCTCGAAAGCATCCTGATTTCCATGCAGCAAAACATGGAGATTATGATGCAGCCTTGCGATTGGTTGATGATTTGGTTAAGGATGACAAGGTGTACTATATAGCCAAACGTTATCAAAATGCCCATATTGTCTATAATCACAAGATGCAAGGCGGTTGTATCAACATGATACCGGCTGCTTACGCTGCAAAATTCTCGGCAATAGGGATGGACGTAGAACATAATATCATAGCGGTCACAGATGTCTCTCATACCAACGCTTCCGACATATCAAGGATTAGTAAACGTGTACGCTTTGAAGGTGAGGTCAAGAAAGGGGTAGACTATATCCTCTTGGATGATTTTATCACATCAGGTGCCGAACTTCGGGATATGAGGGACTACATACAAAGCAAGGGTGGTAATGTGGTGATGATGACCACATTTGGTCATGGCAGCTTCGGCAAACTTAAAGATATTAGAATTGATGAAAGCCTTATCGAAAGACTAAAGGCATCGGGTATTACAGACCAAGATTTAAGAAAATATGGAATTGCATCAGAAATCAGGTGTCTTACCATCGGAGAAGCGGCAAAACTCTCCAGAATGGTTAACGCCAAAGCAAAAACAACAGTTGCACAACTCTGCGCAAGAGTTCAACGAACACACCAAGAATGCCCCAATCTGCCAGCAATGGAGACAGAAGTTCCAAGAAATGGGGTTCAAGGTGTCAAAACTAAAGAGATAACAGAAGAAAGTAAAACAATCAAATTCAAATTATGAAGAAGTATGTATTCATGTTTCTGCTCAGCCTGACATCTATGGTGTCTATGGCAAGAGACAGTATTGTGACGGCACAGCAACGATGCCAAATTGAAGCAAGGGACAAAGCTGAGTTACTTGTTCCCTTAACTCCATCTTACCTTGACGGTATAACATCAACTACTGGTTGGGATAACAATTGGTTCGTGGAAGCAAAAGGAGGAACCTCCGCTTTCATCGGCACTCCTATAGGGTGTGGAGACCTTTTCGACCGTGTTATGCCGGTGTTGCAAATCGGTGTTGGTAAGTGGTTCACTCCTGCCGTCGGTGGCAGAATTGGTTATCAAGGGATTAAATTCAAGAACGCAAACTTACAATCTATGAAGTACCAGTTCGTTCATGCAGACTTCATGTATAATCTCACGCACAACTTGCAGTGCAACGAGTATGGTTTGTCGAAATTTGATGTAATTCCTTACGTCGGTGTCGGTATGATACGCAACTCTTCAAACACTCCTGGTTATTTTCTAACGGACAATGTCCCTTCCGGCAACCATCCGTTTGCTTTCAGCTATGGTGTCGAGTTTCGCTATCTTCTTGCAGACCGTCTTCATCTTGTCGGTGAAGTCAGTGGTATGACAACAATGAAAAGCTTTGATTGCGTCGGCGCTTCAAGCAGATTTGGTGACCACATGGTCAGTGCCTCTGTCGGTTTGTCGTACACCATAGGCAAGAGAGGATGGAAAAAAGTAGTTGATGCACGTCCGTACATCAACCAAAACAACTATCTTCTGAAGAGATATTTGGAACATTCACAACAAGCCAATGCTAATAACAATATCGAAGCACAATCCACAGACAAGAACAACTATAGTGGTCTTAACTCCCTTCGTTATAGAATGTCTTTAGAAAATGAGAACAATGATAGTTCTTTGGATAGTCTATCACAGAAGACAAAAGTAACCGTAGGTGTTCCCATTTACTTCTATTTCAAATTGAACACAACAAAATTGGTGGACAAATCACAGTTGGTCAATCTTGATGAGATTGCAAAGATTGCTAAAGAACAAAACTTAACCATCCATATATCGGGAGCTGCAGATAGAGCAACTGGCTCAAACAAGCGCAACCGTTATTTAAGTATAGAAAGAGCTAGGTACATTGGTAAGCAATTGATAAAACGAGGCATAAGTAAAAATTCTATGAAAGCCAGCAGCTTAGGCGGCATAAACCAGTTTTCACCGAAAGAAGCCAATCGTTTTAGCGTAATCTTGCTAACGCAATAGAACACACGTTTTTGATTAAAATAGATCTATCTGCAATTACAGCATCCAGATTTTTTTGTGCCTATAAAAGCAAGAAACCAGGAATAGAATGGCAAATAATTCCTCTTATGTGCGCAGAAAACGGAGAATATCCCCGTTTTGGGTGGGTGGATATCATCCGTTTTCAGCACTGAGGCACGTTTGGCTCTGCTTACACTTGCTTGATGACAGGTATGATGAGAAGTCTGTCATCATAACCTCGCAGCTGCCACTGGACAGATGGTATGACTATATTGCCGAACCGACTCTTGCCGACGCAATCATGGACAGGCTCATAAACTCATCGGAACATATCGAACTTAAAGGTGAGACTCTGCGCCATAACAGAAGACGTAGATAATACTGTCAGATAACGCTAACTTGGGGTGCCTTGCGGTACCATCTGCAGGACATCCTTTGGCAGCGTGTATAGCGGACTTTTGGTACTGGTACCATCAAGCCGCTATGAGGTGGTACCATGACTCCGCTCCGCGCAGTACCAACCGACCGCTACAACGGTACCATCGGAACGATATTCTCATTTACATGAACAAAGATAATCGCAATTTCCTCAAGGAGCAAGAAATCAAAACCTATTGCAAATCACAAGGTCGTCCTCACAAGCAGCAAGATTCTCAAATTCTAGCCAAGAAGAAAAAACTGTTGGCGAGAGAATGTAATACGTAACTTTGTACAGGAAAATGAAGTCGAATGCTCCGGCACTGGCAAGAGAATATATTGTGCCAACAACATAAGAGCGAAACGACCAGATGCTGCGAGATGTTGGACTGGTATGTGCTACTTTGTCAAAAAAGTGATGAAGTTTCTTAGGGAACTATGTTTTCGCATTCACCAGAGTTTGTAGTTCTAATGTTCAATATGGCGGATCCACCCCTACTAATTCTGTTCAAATTGCGCTTGAAATTTTTCAGCGAACATTACTTAGATTATTTCTATTGAGAGTGATAATTCCGTCAATATACATATAACAATTGCTCAGTTTCTTATTTTAATTCAATAATTTTATCGAAATAATCTTTCAACAGATGATTATGAGAAACCATAATGATAGATATATTTGGATAAGTCTCAAACATTTTATATAAGATTGTTTCTTCTGACTCCCTATCCAATGCACTCATAGATTCATCTAATATTAATATTGGATATTTCTTAAGATGTGCGAAAAATAAATAACGAGATAGTAGAATACGTTGTTTCTGACCACCTGAAATATTATTTCCGTTCTCACTTATAATACTATGCAAATTATTATTATTTAACATGACATCTAGCCCCGTGACATTTATTATTTTCTGAATGTCAATTTTATCATATGTACACCCTAATACTATATTAAATAATACTGTATCATTAAATAACATAGTATCTTGAGGATAATATATAATGTGTTTTAATAATTCTTGAGATGTAATTGTGTTTCCATCACAATGGAATATGGTTTTTTTGGATGATGGCAAAACTCCTGCTAGAATTTCTAATAAAGTGCTTTTACCTGAACCACTTGGGCCAACAATTAAAATATGCTCTCCTCTGTTTAATTCTATATTTATATTATTGTTTCTTAAAAATGGTACATCCCTTGATGACTTTTCGTTAGGGCGTATGTTTTGTATTATTATTCTATTCCATATACTCTCGTTTTCAAGTTTATGTATATCTGTTTTTCTATCGAAACAAGTAACAAATGAGTTGATGTTCACATTAGTGTCAGTAGCAAGTGTATTTATCCAAGTAAATTCCTTGAATAAACCTGTATATATAGAAATGTATGAAAGCAATGCAATCAAACTGCCTAAATATTGCCCAAATGGCAGGGTTGAATTCTTAATAATAAAACCAATAATCAGTATTATTGTCATTAATATTATGATAATATCAACGCTTACAAGTTTTACTACTGCAATAAGATTGGATTTGTAAAAATGTTTTTTTATAAAGTGTGTTTTTTTTCTGAGTACTAAATCTATTGGATTAAATACATTTAGAGAAACTATGGTGGATAAATTCCTTAATACATCAGCAAAAAAAGAAAAAATAAGG
>ULTU01062351.1_pt1 | contig 11292 bp, 8 predicted proteins | sample 1957861 | NCBI WGS metagenome assembly ULTU01 (sample SAMEA4835742, study PRJEB28245) | human gut metagenome | biome: gut microbiome; material: fecal sample | place: Denmark | collected 2008
TTGAATGTAAGGAGAGAAAAAATGAATATCGCCTTTGTGGAGATTAGAAACTTTAGGAAACTGAAAAGTTGTAGGGTTGATTTGGGGTTAAAGACAACTGTTTTTGTTGGCGCAAATAACAGTGGAAAAACATCGGCAATGTTCGCGCTTGTTAAGTTTCTAAGAAAACGTCAACTTGTTGTAGAAGACTTTACTTTATCAAATTTGGCAACTATCGCTCATTTGGGCGAACGATACGTTGACGAAGCGAACCCCGTTGTACCGAACATTGATGATTGGAAAGATATCTGTCCGTTCATTGATGTGTGGCTCGATGTCCGTGAAGATGAATTGAGATATGTAGCTAATATCCTTCCCACACTTTCGTGGCGTAGCGGTAAAATCGGTATACGCTTGATATATGAACCTAAAGATGTAGAAAAACTGTTTCAAGAGTATGTATCTGCATACAAGTTAGCACGTACAAGATCAGAGAAGGCTAAATTATGGCCTTTGAATTTTACTGACTATCTTCATAATAAAATGAAAAATCATTTTGTTATGAATGCTTATATTCTTGATCCTGCCAAACTTGTTGATCTTTCAGAAGATAGCATTGCTTCGCCCCAAGAAACTCCCTATAATAATTCTCCATTAGACTTTGATCCATTTAAAAAAATAATTAAGATAGATATCATCACTGCGCAGCGATGGCTTGAAGACTCTGAAGAAGATGACAATGAGTCTACCACCGAATGTAATCTGCTGTCCGCACAGTTACGAGACTACTATGATAAACAGTTAGATCCCGAGCGCAAGCCGTCTGCATCTGATATACGAGCGCTAACTGAAATGCAAGCAGCCAAGGAAGTGTTTGATAAGCAGATTTCCAAGCGTTTTCAAAGTGCGATGGATGAGTTGGCGAAGTTTGGATACCCCGGTAAGTATAATCCGGGCATTGTGATCGAAGCCAAAACACAGACGAGTGATATCATATCCCATAGTACGGTTGTAAAATATCCGATTTTTTCGGATGGCGATAATAAGTACAAGCTACCAGAAAAATTTAACGGATTGGGATACCAAAATTTGATTTCTATGTCTTTCAAATTGATGAGCTTTAGAGATTCTTGGATTAACGGAGATAGGCGTAAGGCAGACGAAGAGGAAATCGAAGCCATACAACCTATTCATCTTGTGTTAATTGAAGAACCCGAAGCACATTTGCATGTTCAGGTTCAGCAAGTGTTTATCAAGAATGCGTATGATATTTTAAGAAACAACCCATTATTGAAGAGCAAAAATGATTATTGTACTCAAATGATTGTTTCAACTCATTCGAGTAGCATTGCATTGGAGTGTGAGTTCGCTAATCTCCGTTATTTTAGAAGAACAAAGAGTGCTGATGGATTACCAATCTCGGTGGTTATCAATTTGTCTAATGTATTTGGAGTATCAACACAAAATTCCCGTTTTGTAACAAGATATCTTAGAACCACTCATTGTGACTTGTTCTTTGCAGATGCTGCCATATTGATAGAGGGTGCGGGCGAGAGAATGTTTATGCCTTTTTTTCTTAATAAGTACGAAATGTTGGATGATGCTTATATATCTGTTTTAGAGATTGGCGGACGATATGCACATTATTTGAAACCACTGATTGATACGTTAGGAATCTCTTGTTTGGTTATTGCTGATTTAGATAGTGCTCACGGCTCTAATAGAAAAGGAATATTACCCGAACGTGGCAAGAAATACTTTTCATCTAATCCCACAATTAAGAATTGGGTAATTAAAAATACAGATTTGGACTATTTACTTGATCTTGACTTTGATAGTAAGACGGAATCTAATCCCCATATCGCTGATGCAAAAACAAGAGTGGCTTATCAGACTCCTATAAATGTCACCTTTTCTGATGGAACAGAGCATGAATTTATCCCTACTACATTTGAAGACTCATTAGCATATACCAATTTTGACACTTTCAAAACTATGAAAGGTATCGGTCTGATAAAGAAATTCAAGAGTGCTTTTAACACCGAAAATGAAACTCAAATATCTACCAACATTTATAATGCGGTTGAAAGCACAACTGCTAAAAAAGCTGAATTTGCTTTGGATATGATATACAACAGGGATCCACAAAGCATAGTGATACCTGCATATATAGCAGAAGCATTAGAGTGGTTGGAAAAAGAGATTTCGTCGAAAGATAATAATGATTTTTTGAACAAGGAGGATGAATGATGGAGGATATTCGCGTTGTTACTGATGATAACAGAGATAGTAATGCAGATAGCGTTATCCAAAGTTGTTTTGATCTGAAAAATCCCAAAAGTTTTTTCTTATTTGCAGGTGCCGGAAGCGGAAAAACACGTAGCTTGGTTTCCGCCTTAGAGTATATCAATACTAAAATGGGTCGGGAATTCAAACTCAACGGAAGAAATGTAGCTGTTATTACATATACGAATGCCGCACGTGATGAAATAAAGCGCAGATCGCGCTATAACCCATTGTTTGAGATATCAACTATTCATAGTTTTGCTTGGAATTTGATTTGTCCTCATACTTGCGATATTCGGGAGTGGTTGAAGCGAGAGATCGGTGTGAAAATAGCTAATGCAGAAACAAAGCTGGCTACAAGCCGCAAAACTACGAAAACGTATAAGGATGCCGAAAAGAAACTTACCAAATTAACACAAAGACTTGAGTATTTAGATTCGGTTAAACACTTTATTTATAATCCTGATGGTCTTAATGTGGAAAATAATTCTTTGGATCATTCGGAGGTCATAAAAATCACCGCAGAGTTTTTATCCCAAAAGGAGACATTACAAAAGATACTCGTTGATAAATATCCTATTCTGTTGATTGACGAAAGTCAAGATACTAAAAAGGATTTAATGAATGTCATTCTGCAAATACAAGAAAAATATGCTTCACGATTTACTGTCGGACTGCTTGGCGATATAATGCAAAGAATATATTTGGACGGAAAAGATGATCTACACAAATCAATTCCAACAACGTGGGAAACTCCAGAAAAAATTATGAATCACCGCAGCAGGAAGAGAATTGTTGATTTGTGTAATTCAATAAGGGAACCAGTTGATAGAATTGAGCAAAAATCAAGAGAAGATAAACCGGGCGGATTTGTACGAGTCTTTGTATCATCTCGTGATAACCCTTATGATACAGAACAAGCTATTCTTTATCAGATGTCCAGGATTACAGGTGACGCTAAGTGGGAGCACATAAAAAATGTGAAGGCATTAACACTTGAACATAAAATGGCTGCAAGCCGTTTAGGTTTCAAGAATTTTTATGAATCGCTTAATAATGTTTCATCGTATAGACAGGGATTGACAGATGGTTCATTATCGGTGATTGGAGTGTTGACGCATATTTTATTACCGTTACATCAAGCTGATTTAAATAATAATCCGTTTGAAAAGGCAAAGATTGTAAAGGAAAATGCTCTAATTTTCAAAGAGAAAGACTTTGTCTTAACGAATGAATTACTGCAGAAATTGCAAACAAGTGTAGATTTTTTATCGGAGTGTTGGGCAGGAAGAGACCCTTCTTGCTGTGAGTTATTACGCATTGTTTATGAAGAAAATATTTTTTCGGTCTCAAAAGACATTGAACAAATGCTTGAAAATCCTCCTTCAGAAGGGGACGAGGACTTTCAAAAAATATCCAATTTACTTGCTGCTCTAAATTCTCCATTCTCAGAAGTCGAACGATATTGGGAATATATCAATGGACAAGCAAGTTTTGATACTCATCAAGGAGTAAAAGGGTTGGAATTTGAGCGCGTGATGGTAATAATCGATGATAATGCCGCACGCTCTAATAATTTTAGTTACGATAAACTATTTGGATTAGAACCAAAATCGGACACTGATATAAAAAATGAGTCCGAAGGAAAAGATACTACTCTCGATCGTACAAGACGATTATTGTATGTAACGTGTAGTAGAGCTATGGATAGTTTGGCAATCGTTTATTATACAGACGATGTGGATAAAGTTTATTCTACATTATTGAGCAATGAATGTTTTAAGCGAGATGAAATAATCCGCATATGAAAAGGGATATTCCCGTCATTTGAACAAAAACTCTTTTGCGGTGGGAAACTTATATTTTAAAGTTGTCTTGAAGAAATATGATTGAATGGATAACTGAAAGACAGGTGGCATTCAAGAATGAGGGACTGTAAACGGGAATGAGAGTGTAGCTATTTCGTATTAGAAAGCCAAATATATCCGTTGTCCCAAAGGGACGGCGGATATATTTTTATATGCGGGGTGAGCCGAGGACCGCCGCGGTGGTTCGCAGCAAGAGCAGGGCGGAGATGATAACAAGAGAAGTAATCACGGATAAGGAGATGATAACAAGAGAAGTAATCACAGATGAGGAGATGAGAGCGGAGAAGCTATGCTCGCCGCCGAGAGATTGGAGATAAGTGTGGAAGAGAGAAACTCTTTGTCAATCTCTCGCATTCCACCCCTGCCCACCAAAAGAAACCTAAAACGAGACACTTTTTAGTGGTTTTGTTTTGGGTTTCTTTTAATTTTTCTGATATTTTTACGTTGTATTATCCTAAATCCGTAAAGAGATATCGGAGCGCAATGAAACAGGGGTTTTCCGTTGCGGAACGTCGTAAGTTATTCCTATCTTTTTTATTGCAAAAGAAAAGCCCCGATCGTCATCGGAGCCTCCTGTTAAAGGTGTTTTGAAAAATATTTCTATTTTATCGTCATAAAGAATTATTACTTTTATCAGTAAATCTACCATCATCTTTGAATTTTTTAAAAGAGCGTCATTATAAAATTTTCGGATTTACGTTTCGGTTATCGTGATTTCCGTTTTGCTTTTTTCTATCAGAATTTGTCCTTCTATTTCGCTTTGCTTTTTTTCGAGTTCCCGAAGCCTTTCCGTTAAGGTCGCGACAGTTATTGCCTCGTCGTATTTTTTGATAAAGTTCTGCCAAGTAGTATTCAGCCATTCCGGAGGACTTTCAAACGGACGACAATACAATGGCGATGAAGATGATTATAAACGGAAAATCGGATTTATTGCTCATGCCTGACAGCCTTACGGGCGTTTTATTGAAACGATAGTCGGGACATGTCCGTCAGCTTTACGAATTGTTGTATTGAAGCGATAATAAGGTTAATTCGGCGACGACGAGCGGAATCGATGATAATTGCCTTTAAAACTCGTTCGGTATGGAACGTTTGGCTTTGTGAGGGGTTGTTCCGTAATATTTTTTAAATAGTCTGTGGAAATGCGGAACGCTTTCTATTCCGATTTTATCGCAAATTTCCCGTATAGTGTAGTTCGCTGCCGAGAGCAGATAATGCGAATAGTTAATTTTCAGTTCGTTGATTTTTTCGGTAAGCGTAACACCGTAATTATCCTTGAATTTCTTGCTTACGTACGACTTGTTGTATCCGAGATGGTCGTATACTTCGTCTATCGCGTTGAAATGCGTGAAACACGCCGTCAGAATCATATTGCATCTAAACATAAATTCGTTATTGAATTCGTTTTTTTCCGCACATGATATTATTGCGGGACCGAGCAGATTTACAACCATGCAATGATTGTATTTTTCCATTTTCTCGATGTTTTGCGAGGATATGTATGTCGATGTGTTTTCCTCAAAACTTTCCATATTGCTTTTCGAGAATTTATATTGAATAAAATGTTCCTTATTTAGTTTTTCCAATATTTCTTTATCTACAAAATTACAGCATTTTTCGAATAGCGCAGGCGAAATCATATTATCTCTGTGAAAGCAGGTTTGCCCGGGAATCCTTTTAAATTTATGCGGAAAGAACGGTGCAACGATAACCGCGTCGCCTGTTTCCATAAGGAATTCCTCACCGTGTATTTTATGATATATGCTGCCCTCTTTTATGTAAAAACATTCGTAAAATTCGTGCGAGTGCAAGTGTTCGTCGTTTGACGACGTGATCGTCGTGCTGAAAGGCAGTCCGGACAAGTTTAAAATCTCCATAGATTTCACCTCGAAACATGTGCGTTTGAAATGAGTGTATGCCATTTATTTTTAAAAGTCAACAAAAAAAACAAATAAAGAGAACATTAAAACAAAAAACAGATATTGAAGATTCTTTTTATATATGATAAAATATACTATGTCAATTTATAAAAAAGTTTTAAAAGGCAAGTATTATAAATTTTATGTGGCTTAATGCCGATAAAAATAAAAATCAGAAAGAGAGGAAAAAAAGATGAAAAAGATTATAATTCTTTTGATTACGATCGTTGTTGCATCGATAGCGATGGGCGTAGTTACCGGTTGCGGGGTTGATGGCGGCGAAAGTACTCACGAACACAAGTATGCCGACGCGTATACCTGTCACGACAGAACGTGTACCGTAGAGGGGTGCGGGCATGTCGAAAAGGCTACTACGGCGCATAAGTTTGCGGATAAATTCACTTGCCACGACAGAACCTGTAAAGACTGCGGAAGCGTTGAAAAGGCTACTACGGAGCATAAGTTCGCGGATGAATTCACGTGCCACGACAGAACCTGCACAGACTGCGGAAGCGTTGAAAAGGCTACCACCGAACATTCCTGGGGAGAGTGGGTTACCGTTCGCGAGCCGAGTTGCACGGAAAAAGGCGTGCAGACGCGCGAATGTGACAATTGCGGAGATACGGAAACCACAGATCTTCCGGCTAATGGACACACTTACGCCGACGAATTTACTTGTCACGACAGAATTTGTACCGTTGAAGATTGCGGACATATAGAAAAGGCTACAACGGCGCATACTTTCGGTGAATGGCAAATCGTTAAAGAGCCGACATGCGCCGAAGAAGGTTTAAGAGAAAGAATTTGTAGCGTATGCGGCGATAAGGAAAGCGAAAAAATCGCCACCAAACATTCTTTCGGAGACGACGGCGTCTGCACGAACTGCCACAAGGACGTTAAAGAGTTTTTCATTACGTCGCGGACCGTTGCCGCTACCGTTACCGCAAATATTAAACGAGGTAAGTATAGCATATCTTCTGCCGACACGGGTGCCGTTTACGCCGTGATTCCCGGAAATATTCTTACCGAGTTGAAAAAGTTGGGATATACAACTCTTTCGTTCACCGCAACGAATCCCGCTCCCGGACTTGCGGATAACAACAGTAAAACCAAGCCGATATACGTTGCGGCCGACGACACGGCAAATCTTTGGTCGGAAGGAACCGCTATAGCGTATTACGGATGGAAAGAATTCTGGGATGCCGGTAAGAGAGTTCAGTTTTCAATCGATCTTAACGATTATGCGGGCAGAGATATTTATATCTACACCGAGCATGCAGACGTTTATCCTTTGGAAATCATGATTAGCGAATTCGGTTACGAAGATAAATCCGGTTGGCTTGTAGGCAATAACGTATATTGGGGTTCTGTCGAGTATATCGAAGGCAAAGGCTGGATAATGAAAGACACTACGGACGGAGGCGCACAGGGTCAGTTCTGGAGCATAATCCCGAACGCGGTTATTCAGAAGAAAATTTCCGAAGGCTATACTAAGATGACGATTGTCTACGCGAATAGTTTCGAGGGCGTCGACAATCCGAATGTCGGAGATTTTATAAACACCAAATCAATGATTTGTCCTATAAAAAAGAGCGGCAGCAACGATTACGATTACGTAAGCGGAACTATAGCCGAATATTGCGCGGAAGTTAACAAAGACGGCGTGAAATATTACGAACACCACGTAGATCTCACCGACGCAGATCACGATTTTACGAAAGACATTGACGTTTTGTGTTACAATAAGGATGTCTACGAGAAAAAAGTTACTTGCGGTTACGTTGCCGATATAGTATTCGAAAAAGGCGAACCCGAGGTTCAAGAGGATAAGTCGGGATGGATAATAGGTAATGAGTCGGCAGGATATTGGAGTTCCGTCGAGTATATAAAAGGCAAAGGCTGGATAATGAAAGACATTACGAACGGAGGCGCGCAGGGACAGTACTGGCTCACGCTTTCTACGGAGGTCATTCAAAAGAAAATATCCGAAGGCTACACGAAGATGACTATCGTTTACGCGAACAGTCTCGACGGTGTCGATAACCCGAATGAAGGCAATTTTATAAACACCGGCGCAAAGATTGCTCCTACGCTTAAAGGCGGCAGTTATACTCTCGGATATGTAAACGGAAACATCAATCAGTATTGTACAGAAGTGGAAAAAGACGGGGTGAAGTATTACGAACACCGTATCGACCTGACGGACGCAACCGTTGATTTTGCGCAGGTTGCCTACATTATTTGCTATAATCAGGATGCAGAGAACAAAAAAGTTACTTGCGGTTACATCGCGGATATAGTATTTTCAAAATAATCCGAGTTGAAATAAACAGGCTTATTTTTGCGATAAGCCTGTTTATCGGTAAAAATATTTAAAGGAAACGATATGAAAAAGATACTTATTTTAGCGGCATTATGTTCCGCGTTGATTGTTTCCGTGTTCGGCGGAACGACGGCAAGCGCGGCAACTGCGAAAGAGGACGATTATAATGCTTATATTGTTGCTACGGGCGTGGAATGTCTTACCGAATATTACACGCAGATAGGCGACGGAAACGCGACGGTTACGTTCGATTTGCAGTGGAGAAGCGAGAGCGGATATTTCGGAGTTGTGGCGGGCGATTCGAAAAAACTCGGTAAACTTTCCGAAATGACCGATTATATGCTTTTCGGGGACGGAGTTGTTTCGAGCAAAACTTTGGATAACAAAACCGATATATTTGAAGTCGGATATACTTACCGCGTTAAGTTCGACGCGAAAAACGGCGCGTGGACGGTCGATAAAAAGGGTATTTGCGAAAGCGCGGACTCTTTTGCGAACGTTTTAACGGTTGCAAACTCATTCACGTCGTCGAATACCGTCGGGCTTGCCTGTTATACAAAAGACGAGAAGTCGGCTACGGCGGTTATAGACAATCTCGTTATAACTAATAACAGCGGGAAGTACGAATACGTCAGGAATATGTTTTCGGGGCTTAGCACTATTAAGGACGGCAGAATGAAAACGCTCGCCACAAACGCTTTAAGCGGCGAAAAGTCCACTCTCGGAGAGACTTATATTCAGAAGAGTTGGTTGTGTAACGTTCGTTTTATTGCCGAAAACGGCGAAATTTTAAGCAGTCAGAAAGTTTCGGGATACGGAACTGCGACCGCGCCCGTTGCGCCCGCAAAAGAGGGCTATACTTTTAAATGCTGGAACAAAAGCCCGACGGGCATAATTACGGATAGCGTGTTTTATCCGATTTACGAAGAAAAAACAACCGAACCCGACGAAAGTTCTTCCGTTTCCGACAGTACGAAAGAATCCACCGATTTTTCAAGTTCGGTAAGTTCCGTCGATTCGGGGAAAACTTCTTCGGGCGGTTGCGGTGGCGGCGTTGCTTCCGTTTCGGTCTTGTCCGTTGCGGCGGTTGCCGCTTCGATAGCGATAGGGAGGAAACGTCGTAAATGAAAATCTTAAATAAAATTCTTATACTGATTCTCGGTGTGTGTTTGTCTATGGGTGCGGTTTTTATTGGCGGAACGGCAAAAGTTTCGGCTGAAAAAGGATTAAAAAACAATTTAACCGTAAGCGGAGGAACGTTGACGGAATCCGATAACGGTTACAACGGTACGGAAGCGGTAAAATTGACTTTCAACGGAAAAACTTCAGTTTTACGCGTAAAAAATAACGAAATAAACGCTTTGAAAACGTTCGATACGGTTACGGTAGAATTTCGTCTGAAATACGACGGAACGGGATATAACGATACGCTCAGAGTTTACAAAGCCGAAAGTGATCTTGTGGACTACGGCTATCCCGCGAACGTTTGGAACAGAGTTCGTTTTAAAACGATGGTTTACACCGAAAACGGCGAAAATTTCGTTAAAATAGAACTCGATTTTGCCGCGAACAAAACGGCGTATATATCCGACTTGAAAGTAACCGCAAGCGAAGAAGATAAACCCCTTCTCGGCGGCGTTAAACTTATTTCACTCGAAAGCATCACTCTTGCCATGGGATACGTCGCGATTACGCCCGACAATAAAGTTATCGTAATCGACGGCGGCTACGTCGACGGGGATACGGATATTATGCTGAAACTGCTCAGAACGTTTACGCATAAAGTGGATTATTGGTTTTTAACGCACTTCCATACCGACCATACCACTGTTCCGGCGCAGTTGATCGAGTATCAAGATATCGTAATAGAGAATTTGTATTACGATTTCCCGACTTCGCAAATGGTAAAAGATTTGAGCGGCGACAGCGATTATCCGTTTTGCGATAAATTTGAAGATTTAGTCAAAAATAATCCTCAAAAGGTTAAGAACGTAATAAAACCGCATTATAAAGACGAGTATAAGCTGGGCGAATACGTTACTATGAAAGTTCTGAACAATGCCTGGTATACCGAAAGGGACGGTAACTACGGAAACAATTCGGGCATAATGTTCGAAATGGAAACGCCTGGCGAATCGGTGTTGTTTACAGGCGATATGGGAGATCGCGGCGATGTATATCTCAATGACGAATGGACCAGAAAGGAAATTGAGAGCTGTACGCTCATACAAATGGCTCACCACGGGCAGAACGGTACGAGCGACGCTTTTTATAACGCGATAAAAGATATTAAAGTATGTCTTTATCCCGCTGTAGACTGGATATATAACAACGATAACGGTTCGGGTTTCAACACCGCGAATCTTGATTCGTTGCACATCCGCGATCTTATGCGCGAAAGAGGCGTTATGAATATTTATACGAGCGGAATGGGACGGAAAATAATCCTTTAATAATCCGTATGCAAAAACGATAGTGACAACCAGGCCGATAATCGTCCGGGTTTTTCGGTAGACTTTACATGAAATTCAATCTCTAAAGAAAAAACAATCGGCTATGTATTGTTTATCGTAAATAGCGTGCAACGATTATTTAGCCAAGAAAAGAGTAATCGGATAGATTTCGACGCCTACAAAATGGACGAAAAGGCCCTATATAAGTCGATTATCGCAACAATTAACGGCGAAACGAAGTGTAAGAGCGAAGATATAAGAGAGATAGCCTTTTACAAAACGGGCGTCACGTTTTAAGCGTTATTATTTATTACGAATTAAAAAGGAGAAGAAACATTCGTCGGTAGACGGCGGCGCGGTCGAAAACAAACGCAAAACCGTGGATATAACCAAAGGCGTATCCGAGTGGAGCGGTGTTTCCCGCGTATATCTGGACGCTTCGGGCGAAGTTATCGCGCGTAATT